>Ga0255761_10001147_pt1 | contig 24584 bp, 21 predicted proteins | sample 071ome_29_FD_179961 | JGI IMG/M metagenome (GOLD analysis project Ga0255761, IMG submission 179961) | Coastal salt marsh microbial communities from the Groves Creek Marsh, Skidaway Island, Georgia - 071407BT metaG (version 2) | ecosystem: Environmental > Aquatic > Marine > Intertidal zone >... | reverse complement strand
TATAGCCACCAGGTAAAGCAAATGCATTTACTTCATCGTCATCAATTACAAAAAATCTGAAATTAAACTCCCCGTCTTGTGCATAAACACCCATATTTTTGCCAAGAGAATTAATGTATTCATCCACAATAGGATTCTCATTAATTGAACCACTGTTTAAAATTTGTGCGAACACGCTTCTACCCAATCTTTCTTCTTGAGATATAGTCATAATTGCATCAGCAGGTGATCCAAAGTCAGGCAGACTGTTTATTTGAGCCGATAGGCTATGAGCAAAGACTAAAAAAAAATAAAAGAAAGAAAAAGATTGCTTCATTATGATATGGAGGCTAGAACTTCATTTACATGATCGGCTACTTTAACTTTTCTCCATACTTTGATTAATTGTTTGTTTGAGTCAAAAATAAATGTGCTTCGCTCAATACCCATAACTTTTTTCCCATACATATTTTTTTCTTTAATGACATCAAATTTTTTACAAAGCTTTTCATCAGAGTCGCTGATCAAGGGAAAATTTAAATCATGTTTATCAATGAATTTTTTATGTGAGCTGATGGGATCCCTTGAAATGCCAAAGAGCTTTGCACCGATCACATCAAATTTGGTTTTTGCATCTCTAAAATTTTGATTTTCAATCGTGCAACCAGGCGTATGATCTTTAGGATAAAAAAATAAAATAATAAACTTTGCCTCTAATTCATCAAGTCGAACTTCAGATTCCGTACCATCTGTAATGGTAACTTTTAGCCTTGGTAATTTATTTCCAATATCCATTATTAATTAGCATAAAAGTAAAAAAATGTTATAGATCTATTTAATAGTTTATTTTATTCATTATACTTCTCAATAACATTTAATGTTTATATGATGATAGCCCAAGGTAGCAGCGTTGCACTCGTAACCCCAATGAAAGACACTGGGGAAGTCGACTTTCTTGCATTTGAACGATTAATTCAATTTCATATCGATGAGGGCACTGAGAATATTATTGTTGCTGGTACTACTGGTGAGGCTTCAACACTTACATCTAAGGAGCATGTTGAGGTTATTGAATATGCATGTAACTACAGCGATCAAATTTCGATAATTGCAGGTACAGGGTCAAATTCTACTAGGCAAACCATTGATCTCTCAAAGGCAGTTGAATATCTACCAATCAAAGCCTTTTTAATAGTTGTACCTTATTATAACAAGCCGACACAAAGAGGGCTTATAGAGCATTTCACCATAATCGCAGATTCCTTAAAAAAACCTATTATTCTCTATAACGTTCCCGGTCGAACAGTCGTTAATATGACTAATGAAACCATTATAGAACTTGCAAAGCATTCAAACATTATCGGAATTAAAGAGGCATCTGGAGATGTGAGTCGATTAGAGGAGATTAATTTAAATACCCCTGATGACTTTGTTCTGCTCAGCGGTGATGATGAGTCATGCATGAATTTTATGCTAGCTGGAGGGCACGGCTGTATTTCAGTCACTGCCAACGTGGCACCCAGACAAATGCGTAAATTATGTGACCTGTCTGTATTAAAGAATGATGCGAAAGCAAAAGATCTCGATAATTTATTGCAACCCTTACATAAAGCAATGTTTACTGAATCTAACCCTATACCTGTCAAGGCAGCATTGAGTATAATGGGAATGATAGAAAATAATATTAGACTGCCACTAACACCTCATGATGCAAAGCTCTCTGAGGGGCTTAGATTAGTCCTGAAAAATTTAAAAATTATTGAATGAAATCAAATATATATATAATAATTTTAACACTATTTATGAGTTCTTGCTCTTTCATGCCTTGGTCTTCTGATGAAGGTGATACGAGTTGCATTGATAACAGTGTTTATATGATTGAAGGAGATTCAGAACAGCTACAGGTCCCTGAGGATCTTGAGAATTATGATTATGGCGGTGCCTTGCAAATTCCAACTGAAGAAATGATTAATAATCAAGATCCGCTTGCATGCCTAGAGATCCCACCGTCCTACGAATAAACGCCTATTTCTCTGGGATAATTTAGAATTTTTGAGTAAACTTTAGTAAGTAATTACTCATAGGGGACTTATGCTTCGATCTACTTTCATAGTTTTATTTTTAATTGTTTTTGGTTGTTCTAATAATACTGAACCCACAAGTACACAGAAAGTTTTAACAGAAGTACAAATTTTAAAAGCTTCTAATCCAAACTATGGGGATCAATTTGGAGCTGGCGGTACATTACTTGGTGATGCTGTGGCAATTAGTGCCGATGGTTCAACTTTAGCCGTAGGCGCAACATTTGAAGCGAGTAATAGTATTTCCAACCAGGAAGATAATTCATTTTATGGCGCTGGGGCCGTTTATGTGTTTACCAATCAAAGTGGAAATTGGGTGCAGGAGGCTTATCTTAAGCCTAGTAATCCTGGAATCACTGATAACTTTGGTTATGCTGTTGAGATAAGCGATGATGGAGATACCCTGGTTGTCTCCTCTGTCTTTGAAGCGAGCAGCCAAACAGGAATTAATCCAGATATTGAGGATGAAATCTTACCTCAGGCTGGAGCTGTTTATGTGTTTACTCGAAACGCTGGTAGTTGGAGTGAGGAAGCTTACATCAAAGCACCCAATACTGGGCATATGCCTGATGACCCTATGGCTTTGAGTGATGGAGACCAGTTTGGATTTGCCGTGAGCATAAATGGAGCAGGCAATAAACTTGCAATTGCCGCTATCACAGAAGATAGTGGAGCAACTGGAGTAAATGGTGACATGACAGATAACTCTACCGTATCTGCCGGAGCAGTTTATGTTTATGAAAAATTAGAGAGTGGCTGGGAGTTTAGTGATTACCTCAAAGCAAGTAATGCTGGCGGGGGCGATCTCTTTGGCTATTCAGTCTCTTTCTCACAGGATGGAAATACTTTAGCGATCGGCGCTTACGATGAAGATGGATCATTAAATGGAAATAATGATATTCAAGATGATGATGTTAATGGGATGGGTGCGGTATATGTGTTTGAGGACCAAGCTGATGGCTGGATCCAGACCGCTTACCTTAAGGGGAGTTATCAAGAAAGAAATGATTCTATTGGTGTCGTTGTAGATATCAGCGCTGATGGTAGGACGTTAGTATCCGCTGCCCTTGATGAAGATAGTATGATGACTGGTGTCAATCCAGTTCCAGAGCCTGACTGGGAATCAGATCTATCAACAGGCGGTGTATATGTTTTCGTAAAAGGAGATAATGGTCAATGGACACAGGAAGCCTACATCAAAGCATCAAATACAGGCATTGAAGATATTTTTGGCTCAAGACTTGAATTATCACCCAATGGTGATGAGTTGATCGTAGGCGCTCAGCTTGAGGATAGCGATTCTCATGGCATTGAGGGGGATCAGTCCAATGACAATGCACAAGAGGCTGGAGCTGCCTACTTATTTACTCGTGAGAACGGCGAGTGGACACAGCAATATTTTTTTAAGGGTAGCAATACCGAGGCATATGACGAGTTTGCAAGCACTTTATCTACAAACTTTGATGGTTCAATTATAGCAATTGGTGCAAGAGGTGAAGATAGCAGTCTGGCTGAGGATGGCTCCATCCAGCCTGAGGACAACTCTCTTCTTGAGTCAGGAGCGGTTTATATTTTTACTTACCAATAATCTCTCACCATGGAATTTGATTTATTAGGAAAAAACTTTACCCCGCCAGATGTGCGGGCAAAGGTAACAGGGGATGCAAAATATGCAGAGGATTATCGTGTTGATGGCATGGTTTTTGCCAGACTCTTAACAAGCCCCTTGCCGCATGCAAAAATAACCAATATTGATGTATCTCGTGCGCTCGCTCTAGAAGGTGTCATCGATGTATTGTTACCCAATGAAGTGCCCAAGTTTCCCGCCCCTGAACTACAAATACTTACTGACGAGCCTTTGTTTATTGGTGACCCAATACTTGCAGTTGCCGCGGTGAGCGAACAGATTGCTCAGGATGCAATTGAGCTCATAACCTATGATATTGAGGAGCTTCCATTTACGGTTGATCCGCTTGAGAGTTTGTATCCGGGTGGTGCAAGTGCAAGACTAGATGGAAATGTCTATAGCTATTTGTCTGATAATCTAACAAATCATCATTGGACAGCGCGTGATTTCGTGCAAGCAGGAGAAAACAACTTACCTCAAGGAGATCCTTTAGATCAGTGGGTCTATGGAGACATTGATCAAGGGTTTGCAGATTCTGCAATTGTTTTGGACGAGACTTTTGTTACAGCGGGCCAATCACATCATAGTATGGAACCAAGAACTGCGATGGCATATTGGCAATCTGGAAAATGCTTTCTGTATGGATCTACCCAGAGCCAAACAGCCGTCATGGAAGACCTTCCTAAATATCTTGATACAGAACTTGAGAATATTGTTTATATATCTGAATTTTGCGGTGGAGGTTTTGGCTCAAAAGCTAGAGCCTATCCTATCATGGCTGTGCCAGCCCATTTCTCAAGAAAGATTCAGAGACCTGTCATGCTTCGTATCTCTCGATCGGAAGAATATTTTCTTGGTTCCGCAAGGCCTGGGTTCCAAGGAAGAGTAAAAATTGGCTTTAGGCAAGACGGTAGGGTTGCTGCAGTTGATTTATACATTGTCCATGAAAACGGTCCCTATTCAGGATTTGATGATTTTGATGCCGCTGCTTCAGCGGTCACGCTTTTGTATCAACCTCTTGCCATGCGGATGAGAGCAGTTTCTGTGCAAACAAATACACCTCCAAGGGGAGCGATGCGAGGACCTGGAGAAAATCAAATTGCAGTTGCTGTTGAGCCATTACTTGATAAAGCTGCAAGCATGCTCGGAATAGATTCGATCGATATTAGAAAAATTAACGCAGCGGATAATAGCGCAAAGTATTATGCAAGCCAAGGTCCTGTGACAAGTGCTTTTCAGCGAGAGGCTATTGATCGATGCATGGAAATGTCAAATTGGAATGAAATGAGATCTAGGAATGGTCAGAGGAATGGATCTAAAGTAATTGGAGTCGGTATTGGTCAGGCTTTTCACCCTGCTGGTAGAAATGGTTATGATGGACTTATAAGGATTACACCTGATGGCAAGCTTCATATTCATAGTGGCGCAGGAAATCTAGGTACTTATTCGCATACTGGGACCGCTCGAGTTGCTGCAGAGGTACTTAAGATGAATTGGGAGAATTGCGTTATTCAAAGAGGGGATAGTAGAAAGCAGCTCCCTTGGAGTCCAACACAAAGCGGAAGTAATACTTCCTTTACTATGACACGACAAAATTATGTTGCGGCGATTGACGCTTTGAACAAGCTGAAGGAGATTGCAGTAAGAATATTGGGTGGTCAAGTTGAGGATTACGATATAGCCAATGAAAGAGTGTTTAATATAAACAATTCTGAACTCTCTTTAAGTTATGCGGAGTGCGCACAATATGCTGTCGAATTTGGAGCACATTATGATGGCACTGAAGTCCCAAATAATCTTCATGAAATTACTGTATTATCTGTCAATGAACTTGTTGGTTCAGGCTTAATTGGTGTTGCTAAAGATGAGATTCCAAGGCAAGGATTGGTCGCAGGAATTGCTGTAGGCGCTTGTGAGATAGAGCTTGATACTGAAACAGGGAAAATAGAGATATTAAACTATTTTGGGATATCTGACTGTGGAACCGTACTCCATCCGCAGAGTCTTGCTACGCAGATAAAGGGAGGTGCAGTTCAAGGATTTGGAATGGTTTTAAGTGAGAAGCATATCTATGATCCTCAGAATGGTTTGCCCGGAAATATTGGTTTCTTGCAAAATAAACCCCCTAGCTATTTGGATGTTCCATCGGTAATGGATGCTGGAGCTGTTGAGATTCCTGACCCACAGAATCCCGTAGGAGCTAAAGGTATGGGTGAGCCACCGCTAGGATGTGCTGCTGCAGCATTAACTTGTGCGATTTCAAATGCTTTAGGTGGCGTGTATTTTAATCGAGTGCCCATTACTCCAGATATGATTATTAATAATCAGAGTGGACAGCAACAAAGTTATTCAACATTACAAGTAAACACCGCTTAAAAGGGGATTAATATGAAATTTATAGTTACTTTATTGATAAGTTTTTTTGTCATTATGGGCCATTCAGCTGAGATAGATCATCCCTTTGCTGTTAGCGAAAATGACTCTACGAATGCGGTTACTGAAATTAGGCATTCTGATCAGTTATCGACAACGGTTTTCGCAGACCTCGATGGTTATCTAAGGCATATGGCAGTTGGACCCGATGGGACCGTATATGTTGCTGTAACCGTGAGGATGGGTAGGGGTTCAGCGATGGGAATCTATGCCTTGAGGGATGAAGATAATGACGGTCATGCAGAAATTCAGCAAGCTTTTGCAACTGATATTCCTGGTACTGAGCTTTTATTTCATGATGGCTATTTATACTTTGGGTCAAAAACAGAAATATATCGTTTTACTATCCCAGAAGGACAATATATTCCAAGCGAACCGCCTCAGGTCGTTGTTGCCGGTTTCCCGGTTCAGCAGAGACATGAAGCTAAGACTTTTGCAATTGATGGAGATCATAACTTGTTTGTTAATGTGGGTACTCCATCAAATACATGTCAGTTTGAATTCAGAACCCGAGGATCTCAGGGGCAAATCCCTTGCCCTCAATTAGAACTACAATCAGGCATTTGGAGATTTAGTGCAGATGAGCTCAATCAAGATCACAGAAGAGATGGTGTAAGGGTTGCAACTGGTGTCAGGAATGCAATGGCTCTCGAGTGGGATGAAGAAACCGATCAAATCTATTTCTTAAATCATGGCAGGGATGCGTTAAATTTGCTTTTCCCTGATTTATATACAGCAGAAGAAAGTGCAATATTGCCCTCAGAGGAAATGCATATTTTAAGAGAGGGCGGTGACTATGGATGGCCTTACACCTATTATGATCATCTTAAGGGGGCAAGGATGCTTGCTCCCGAATACGGTGGTAATGGAGATATTGTAGCTGACCCAAGATATGGATATGCTGAGCCTATTATTGCTTTTCCTGGGCATTGGGCGCCTAACGATATTCATTTTTATAAAGGCAGAATGCTTCCTGATGAATTCCATAACGGTGCATTTGTCGTATTTCACGGTTCTTGGAACCGAGCACCGTTACCTCAAGAGGGATACAAAGTCGTTTTTGTCCCTTTCGATGAAAATGGACTTCCAAATGGCGACTGGTTCACTGTCTTGGATGGTTTTAAAGGTGCTGACATTCTATACAGTCCTGATGATGCCGCACATAGGCCAACTGCCATTACAGAGGGTAATAATGGAGAACTCTATGTATCAAGTACAATTAGTGGTAGGGTCTGGAAAATAACCTCTAATTAAGACATTTAGCATGAGGTGGACCCTCCTATTATTATTAATTTATTTCAACTCAAGCCTTGCCGATATCGAGGATGGTTTCGTTGTTTACCAAAATAATTGCTTAGTGTGTCACATGTATGACAGGAGAGGGGTATCTGGAATGGCGCCTACACTGATAAATAGTGCATGGATCATTGGTAGTGAGGAACTATTAGTGAGCTATCTTATGACTGGGGGATTTGGTCCGCAGGTTCTCATGGCTAGATTTGACTATTTAAATAATCAAGAATTTTTAGATCTTGTACAATATCTGAGAAGTGAAGAAACTATTGAATCTACTATTTCTATAGATCAAATAGAAGAAATTAGAGCAAGGTACAGCGAGCAAAATTTTTATGACTAAATATATTTTTGAGCCAAATATTCCGGCAGCAATAATAAAAGATTCAAATGAATTATTCCCCATTCACAGAGTTTTTTGTGTTGGAAGGAATTATGCTGAACATGCAATTGAGATGGGCCATGACCATCGAGAGCCACCATTCTTCTTTATGAAACCCGCACACGCGATTAATCATAGTAAAAAACATCCATACCCTGTAGCTACAAAGAATTATCACTTTGAGATGGAGCTGGTAGTAGCCATCGGAAGTTCTGGGAAAGATATCAGCGTATCAAGTGCTTTAGATTTTGTATTTGGTTATGCTTGCGGCATTGATTTTACCCGACGAGATTTGCAACAAGAAGCTAAAAATAAAGGTCGACCTTGGGAAACAGGAAAGGCATTAGATCATTCCGGACCCATATCTGAAATAGTTCAGTTGCCCAAAGACTTTCCGATCAAAGATCAGATGATTAGGTTAGAGGTAAATGGAGAAGAAAAGCAAAATTCAACAGTAGACAATATGATATGGTCAGTTGAGGAGGTCATATCGCATTTATCATCATATTTTGAGCTTCAGAAAGGTGATTTAATCTTTACAGGGACACCAGCTGGAGTAGGCCCTGTGATTATTGGTGATAAGGTATTTGGCGAAGTCTCAGGCGTCGGCAGTATTGAGCTTGAGATAGTTTAGCCTTTATATTTGGTTTTTATTAATTCTGAGGCTATGGAGATTGCTATTTCTGATGGGCTCCTTCCCCCAAGATCAAGCCCGATAGGGGCATGTATTTTTTCTATGTCTTTGTCATGAATATTTTGATCATTTAGGAAGGCAACTCTCTTTTCATGAGTTTTTTTGCTACCTAGACAACCAATATAAAATCCTGCACCATGCCTCAGAAAAAATTCAACTGCGGGGTTGTCAATCTTTGAATCATGACTCAGCGTAATTAAAGCAGACCGATGATGCACATGCTTTGAAACAAGAAACTCTTGTGGATATTGATCGATTATATTTACATTTGGAAACCTATCCTGCGTTGCAAATACTGGTCTTGGATCTATCAAAGTCACATCAAAGTTTAAATTTTTTAGAATAGGGATTAAAAATTGGGCGACATGTACAGCTCCTGTAATATAGACTTCATAGTTTTTTAGGATGGGCTGAACGAATATTGCTCTGTTTGAGAGATAGGTAGCTTTATCTTCTGCAAAAGCTAAAACCACATAATTTTGATATTCCGATGTATTGCTTAGGTCGATAGATCGGATCACTTCAAAAAAACCCGTTGTAAGATCTCGAATATAAACACCCTCATCAAGTGTATTGATGTGAGGCTCTACTGACGCTAGATATGCATCAAGGCTTTGCAAATGTATTTTTAACTTTCCCCCGCATGTTAGGCCTACAGCCCATGCCTCTTCATCCTCAATACCATAGTCTAAAAAAAGCCGTTTACTAGGATCCTTAAAGATAGCCTCAGCTGATGCAATGACTGCAGATTCAACGCATCCCCCGGAAATAGACCCTTCAAATTCCATATTATCATTGATAACAATAAGGCTACCTACAGGCCTAGGCGCAGAACCCCAAGTCTCTATGACCGTGCCAATAGCAATTTTATGCCCGCTTCGATACCATGATAATGCTTTTTCAAATATATCTAGATTTGTCATAAGATAATCAAAATATTAATCATTTAGGCTTAAGTATATGCTCCAATTTCTAATTTCAATACCCTTATCGCTAACCAGTCTAATATTGAATATTCTGCTGATTCTTATTTTTTCTCTATGGGTGGGAAGATGCAGAAAAAAATACCATTCTCCACCTCCAGAAATAGGGGATAACATTAAGTTACAAATAGCAAACAGAATACATTATAACTCATTGGAATTATTCATATTATACTTTCCTATTTTCGCTATATTTGTTGCTTTTTATGGAGATTTTTATGGGGCAATAGTGGGTTTTTTGTTTTTAATCGCTAGAATTATATTTGCATTGGGTTATTGGAAGAATCCGTCTTATCGTTCATTTGGCTCGATCCCTTCATTTATTACTATTATCATCTTGATAGTTTTTGATCTAATTGCCATTATATAAAGGTATCTATTTAACTTTTAGGGGGGCTCATTATGAGTGAAATGAAATGGACTAGAAGAGACATGGTTAAGATGGGTCTCTTTAGTGCTGGTGCACCAACTTTAGGCTTGGGTGCTATGGGGGCATGGGCGCAAGGCTATGATCTCGGTCCAGGCAATTATTTAGTGGATGTTGTTGGGGGCGGTGATAATGCTCAGCTCTATACTGGTATACCGGTTGAGGGTGGCGGTCAGATGGAGATAAGGCTTAATCAGTCAATCTACACCGATGACCCCCATGAGATTCAAGTTGCCCAAAGAATGGAGCCATTCAATCCGCTCTCTTGGTATAACGAGTGGAAACGTGTCGCTGATATCAATGAAGAAATAGCCGTAGGCTATGAAGAGGCCGGCCTTGATGTCTCTGCAAGAACTTATTATGCGAGAGCATTTAGATTTGCAAGGCTTGCAATAGTCTACCAAGAGGATTCGGATGCAACTATGATGCCAGGCTATATGAAGATGCGCGAAATGTTTGAAAAGGCGAATCCAGTTGGTGCTTCAAATTTTGAGAGGGTAACGATTAATGTCGATGGTACAAACCTGGATGGCTTTTTTAGGAAGCCACCTGGACCGGGACCCCATCCAGCTGTTATTGCTTATCAGGGTGCTGATTCATTAATGCATAGCAGTATTGGTGGTGCTGGAGGTTTTGTCTCAAGGGGAATGGCCTATCTTGTTGTAGATTTGCCTGGACAGGGTGAGGCAAAGCGTATCCATCACCTTTACATGCAACCTGATACCGAAAGGTATGTCAGTGATCTAGTAGATTATCTTGAATCTAGACCCGATATTGATTCTGATCGCATTGCTATTCGGGGTATTAGTATGGGCGGTTACTCTGCACCTAGGGCTGCAGCCAGTGAGCCCAGACTTAAGGCTGTGGCATGTGCCTCTGCCTCATACTCAGTCTTAGATGATCTGTTTGAGTTTTATCCACCGATTAGAGATAGGGTTAGATGGATTATAGGTGCTGAATCATTAGAGAGCGCTAGAAGACAGCTCCGGGATTACAACATGGGCGATGTGGCTAGAAATCTTGAGTGCCCGATGCTGGTTGGCTATGGTGCTACTGATAGAATTATGGATCCAGAGGGTGCATTAAATCTATATAACGCATGCGTAAACTCACCAAGGCAAATGTGGGCTGATGCTGGCCATCCTCATCACGATGAGAAATCTGGAGGTCCGATAGATCTGCGACTACCTACCCTGCAAGACTGGATGGGAAGAGCGCTCGGCGCAATTTAAATGTTGCTATAATACGGGTAGATATCCCAAATGATGTCTGCCCGTGTTTATGCCACTAAGCGTCAAATTATTTGTTAGAGACTTACTTTCTGGGAGTTCATTACTTTTTTTAGTTTGCCTTATTACTGCTGTTGCATCATTGAGCACGGTGAGTTTGTTTACTGATAGGGTTAGGCAAGCCATTACGCAACAAGCAGGCGAATCGCTTGCTGCGGATATTAGAATTGAATCAGATTTACCAATTCAAGCTGAGATTAGGGATATCGTTTCAGGCTCAAGTCTAATTTCGGCAGATATTATTAATTTTAGGTCTGTGGTTATGCAGGGCTTTCAAAGCAGTCTTGCTGATATTCGAGGGGTCAGCGCTGGTTATCCTCTCCGTGGAACTGTTTACATTGCAGACAGCCCAACTCTAGAAGGCTATCCGATTGATGCTATTCCTGATCTCGGGACCATTTGGGTTGAGCCTTCCATATTGGCACGATTAAATTTAGTTGTTGGTGACTCAATAGATATTGGAGCTAAGCGTTTTGTAATTAGTAAGGTAATCACATTTAGACCTGATGAGGGATGGAGATTCTTAGAAATTGCACCCACTATTTTACTCAATATTGAGGATATTGAGGCCACTCAACTGGTGGTACCCGGAAGTCGAGTTGAGTACGAATATTTAATTGCTGGAAGTGAAGCAGAGCTTAATAGACAAAGAAATATAATCGATTCTCAGCTCTTACCTGGCCAAGAATTAGATGATATTAATGATGCAAGACCTGAAGTGAGAAACTCTGTAATTAGAGCAGAACAATTTTTACATCTTGCGGCTGTCATATCCGTAATATTAAGCGGTATAGCCATTGCCATGTGTGCCAAAGAATTTGTAGGTCGTCATGAGATTACGGTTGCTATCTATAAAACCTTTGGTGCTAATCATGGCACAGTTTACCGATTACTCGGAGTACATTTAATTATCATTATTTTGATTGCAACATTCATTGGTCTGGCCTTTGGTTATATTGCACAGTTGTATCTTGCACAGTTGGGAATAAATCTTATAGAAGCAGAGCTACCGCAACCCTCTTTATCATCAGTCTTTATAGCCCCATTAACCTCAGTTTTAGTGATTTTTGGATTTGCACTTATTCCAATCGCATCACTAAGAAATGTCTCACCAATCAAGCTTCTTAGAAATGATGTAGTGATTGAGCCACTATCCAGGCTTGTAACAATTGGTACTGTAGTTATTTTTCTTGCTTTACTGATTGGCATTCTTGTCAATGATATTGAATTGCTGATTACTATCCTGCTGATAGGCTTTTTTGCAACCGTGGTAATGTTTATTTTTGCAAGAATATTGATCAGATCGTCATACTTTTTTAAAGGCTACTTAAGGTCATTTTGGAAGTATGGCATATCTAATATAGCAAGAAGAAAAACTGAGAGCGCTACTCAGGTAATAGCTTTTGGGCTAAGCATTATGGTGATTTTAATTTTAACTATAAGCAAAGATCAGTTAATAATGACTTGGCAAAATACCTTGCCTGAATCGACACCTAATAATTTTTTAATAAATATTCAGCCTAATAATGAAAATGATTTAGTTGAAATGCTACAAGCTTATGAGGTGGAAGATGCTGTGCTCTTTCCAATCGTCAGGGGTCGAATCAGTCATGTAAATAATATTGAAATTGATAGCTTTGAGGCGATTGATGATGAGGCGGCTGATGAACTTAGAGACGATATAAATTTAACTTGGTCCAGTGAAGTTCCTGAGGGCAATACTATTATCTCTGGAGATTGGTGGGAAGCATCAAGTGAGCAACCAGAATTATCCCTTGCTGAATCTTATGCCGAGGAGACTGGATTATCACTGGGGGATGAGATTACTTTCTTTGTTTCTGGTCAATATATTAGTGCCACTGTCACGAATATTCGATCTGTAAACTGGGAATCTTTTAACCCAAATTTTTTCCTAATTATAAGCCCAGGCCTTATTGAGAACTTTCCTTATACTTCAATTACAAGTTTTTATTTAGAGGAGGGGGCAAGAGAACTGGTTTTTGAAATAACCTCGAGCTTCCCAAGTATTTCTGCAATTGATATTGGGGCTGTCATCAGACAAGTACAAGGTGCTATGTCACAAGCCAGTATTGCTGTTCAATACGTTTTCTTATTCACACTAATAGCTGGCATCTTAGTTATGATTGCAACGATTCAAGTCTCAAAAAAACAGAGAATCTATGAGGGTGGAATCATAAAATCTGTTGGGGGCACAGCAGGAATAGTTCAAGGCACAATGCTTGTTGAATTTTTCTGTATAGGAGGTTTATCAGGTCTATTGGGTTCAAGTCTAGCTATAGTGGGATCATTTTATCTTGCGACCAGTATATTTGAACTTGAGTCTTATTCTATCAATTGGTTTTTATTACCGATTGGCTTTGGTATTGGTGGATTATTTGTTAGCTTAATTAGTTTTATTACCACCAAAAGCATTTCGCACAGGTCTCTAACTTATTTGCTTAGGGAGGTTTAGTGCCAATGGTTGTGTTCTGGCGACCAAACCCTACCTGCATTAGTAGGAGTTGAGAAATCGACAGTTTGTGCATTCATATAAATAAGCACAGCACCGGCAAGTAACATTAAGCTAATACCAATGAATAAAACTTTAGTAGTCGCAGGCATTTTAGGTTTTACGTTCATGCAGCAGTGTTTGTATTTTTTCCCACTATTACATTGACACGGATCATTTCTTTTTTGAGACATAAATTCTGCTTTTATATTTATATTTTATATAATTCCACACATGGATCATCCAATCAATAAAATTGCATTTCCAAAACTAACTTTTGCATTATTGGCACTTGTCATTTTTTGCGTGGCACTCGATATCTCAATTATAGGGCCTCTCATGCCGGTCATAAGCGAGCAATTTAATGTGCCTGTATCAGAATTATCTTACTTAATATCTTTGTTTGTTTTTTTTGGGATTATATCTGCTCCAATAATCAGTATCTATACGGACAGAATAGGAATAAAAAAAATCTTTATGACGCTTGTTTTGATATTTGCTATAAGTACACTATCAATAGCATTTCTTTCAGAAATGCATTCATTTTATCTGTCTCGATCACTACAAGGTATTGCTTCAGGTGGAATCTTTCCTATTGCACTCGCATTAATACAAAAATATTATGATTCAAAAAAAAGGGGCCTCTTATTAGGATTGATCGGATCAATATTTGGAATTGCTTTCCTTTTGGGTCCGATTATTGCTGGGCTTTTAATTCAAATTAATTGGCAATTAATATTTTTATTTCAAGGGTTATTTTTATGTTGTATTCCTGTTTTGTTTGTTTTTTTTATTCCTAGAGATAACCCGACTGCTCGGATTAAAGTACCCTTAAAAGAACTCTTCTTGTTTGTTGCTGGTTTATCGTTATCATTTATTATTTTAATCATATTGAGAAATTTGATTTTCTCTTTTGAATACTGGGTTCTTTTTATATTGATAGCTTTAATTTTTAAGCTAATTTATGTGACAAGGAATTTTTTTGATAGAGTTCAAAAACTTGATAACGATAACTTATTCTTTTTGCTATTAGTTAACTCAAAGTTTTTACCGATTATTATGATTGCTTTGCTTGCCGGAATGTATGAGTCCGTTTTGCTGTTTATTCCAGCTATGGTCGTTTTGAAATTCTCCCTGAATCCATCAGATGCAAGTTTTATGATGCTACCGATTGTATTCTCAATGGTCATCGGTAGCACATTATGGGGATACCTTTTAGATAAAAATAATCCTTATATCATTTTAAGATTCGGCCTCTTACTTAGCCCATTATTTTTAATTTTATTAATATATTTTAGTTTTAATGTTTATTTATTTGTCTTCTTGGGTATCTTTTTAGGAATAGCATTAAGTGCTTTTATTGGGACACCGATTAGGTATGCAATGATGGCACTTGCTCCAAAACAATTAGCAACAGCTCCGCAGGGTTTAATCTCATTCTTGCAAGGGGGAGGGCGCCTAGTCGGCGCATCGCTGTTTGGTTTGGTGATTGCGATTTTTAATGAGTCTTTATTGGGTTATGAGTCAACACTGCTCTTATGCATAATCATTACAGCACCCATAGCAAATTATTTTTTAAGGAATAAGGGAGTTTTTTATTAATAAATACTAAAATACTCATACAGTTATGAAAAATAAAAGCTTAATTTGCCCTTCAATTCTATCGGCTGACTTCACTCAATTGGGTGCTGAAGTGAAATCTGTTCTTGATGCAGGTGCTGATATGATTCATTTCGATGTAATGGATAATCATTATGTACCTAACCTTACCATTGGCCCCTGTGTGGCAGAATCCTTGGTTAATTCTGGTCTTAAATTTAATTTGGATGTCCATTTAATGGTTAAGCCTGTCGATAGCTTAATAGAGCAATTCGGGCGACTTAGCCCATCTTTTATCTCTATACACCCTGAGTCGACAGAGCATCTTGATCGGAGTTTATCTCTTATCAAGTCTTTTGGAGCGGGCGCGGGGATTGTTTTAAATCCTTCGACATCTCTCAGCACTCTTGATTACGTGATAGATAAAATTGATATGGTTTTAATCATGTCTGTGAATCCAGGATTTGGTGGCCAGTCATTTATACCTGCAGCATTACAAAAGATTGAAAAAGCAAGGTCGCTATTGGATAAAAATAATTCAAACGCTAGACTGCAGGTAGATGGTGGAATCAAGATTGATAATATTTCAAGTATTGCATCAGCAGGAGCAGATACTTTTGTTGCAGGTTCAGCTATTTTTGGCGCAGAAAATTATAAGAGTGTGATATCTACCATGCGTCAACAAATCGAAAATAATAACTAGTTGATTGATATGAATTGCGCTGTTCATAAATTTGGTGGAAGTACCTTAGTAGATATTAATTCTATCGATAAAATTCTCTCGCTTACTGAGCATAAGAATGTCTCACAGAGCATTTATGTGGTCTCAGCTTTTTATGGTGTGACAGATAAATTACAAAGATTGATTGACTTGGCTGAGTCACGTGAATCTCTAGAGCAAAATCTATCAGAAATCTCATCAATTCATGAAAATATTTCAAGTCATTACCTTGAATCAGAACTAGATATTAGTATTGAAAGTTTCAAAAGCGATATCCAAGATATTAGGGATATTTTGGCATCAGTTAAAGAGTTACATAAAGTGCCTTTTCATTCTCAAGAAAAAATTTTAGGTTATGGCGAAATATGGTCGACTCAGTTACTGACAAAAATCTTTGCTAAACATACTCAAAAGAGAGTTAGATTTCTTGATGCAAGAGACTTTCTTGTGACAGAAAGCACTGATATGGGTGTCTCCCCTGTTTGGTCAGTTACACAAAGTAAATTTAATGGTTTGGTAAATTTTACCGATATTGATATATATATTTTGACTGGTTTTATATCGCTCAATAAAGATGGTATTCAAAGCACATTAGGAAGAAACGGTACCGATTTTACTGCGTCAATAATTGCCAAGTTGGTTCAAGCTGAAAGCTTAACATTTTGGAAGGATGTTTCTGGCGTTATGACCGCAGACCCCCGGATCGTCAAGGATTCAAAGGTAATTAGTTCATTAACCTACGATGAATGCATGGAGCTTTCTTATTACGGTGCAAAGATACTTCATCCTAAGACTATGGCACCGGCAATGGAGTTTGATATACCGATATATATTAAGAATATCTTTAATCCTGAGGATCCAGGTACCATCATTCAGCGATCAGAGGATAAAGTAAAATTAATTGTCAAAGGAGTAACTGGAATAGAGAAGATAGCACTCGTGACACTCGCTGGGGCAGGAATGATGGGTGTGCCAGGCACTGCAAGTAGACTCTTTGACGCATTAAGACGGGGCGGTATTTCTGTGTTAATGATCTCGCAGGGAAGCTCTGAACATTCGATTTGTTGTGCCGTGAGAGAACAAGATGCAAGTCATGCAAGCAGCTTAATTGAAAAAGAGTTTCATCATGAGCTTAATATAAATCTTATATCTAATATTAAGAGTGAGAGTGAATGTGCAATTTTAGCAATTGTAGGTAATGGCATGGCAGGCACTCATGGGGTCTCTGCAAAGTTTTTTTCAAGCTTGGGTAACGCTGCAATCAATATTAAAGCTATTGCCCAAGGATCCTCTGAGCGTAATATTTCAGTTGTTATTAAAGCAGAGCAACTTAATAAGGCCATAAATGCAGTCCATTCAAGCTTTTATCTTTCAGAAAAATCGATTTCCCTTGGTATTATCGGCATTGGTAATGTTGGCAAAGAGCTCATTAGCCAAATTAAGGATCAGCTAAATAATCTTCATAATTTTAAAAATATAAATTTACAAATTAGAGCGATTGCGAATAGTAAATTTATGAAACTTTCAGAAGAAATCAATCCAAAAGACTTAGATGAGCTGGGTAAATCGCAAGGCGAAAACTATGACATGCAATTATTTACTAACCATATCAAAGCAGATCATTTACCTCATTCTATTATTGTCGACTGTACAGCAAGCGAAAAAATTGCAAATAGCTATCAGCAGTGGATGAATGATGGGATGCATGTGGTGACTGCGAATAAGATAGCCCATTCAAGTAACTATGAGAATTACAGAGAGCTAAAACAAATTTCAAAAAATTTAGGATTTCAGTTTTTATATGAAGCAACGGTGGGTGCAGGGTTGCCTGTAATAAAATCTCTCCAAAATTTAATTAATTCTGGAGATGAAATACTTGAGATTAGTGGAATTTTTTCTGGCACATTAGGTTATTTATTTAATCTATATGATGGTAATAATTCATTCTCTGAAATATTGATTGATGCAAAAAATAAAGGCTTTACTGAGCCAGACCCAAGACTAGACTTATCAGGCATGGACGTTGCTAGAAAAGCTGTTATTTTAGCTAGGGAGTGTTTTCATGAAATAGAGATTGATGATATTGTGGTCCAAAATTTAGTGCCTCAAAGTATGCAAAAGCAAGATTTAGATACCTTTTTAACTAATGTTGCTGAATTAGATAGTCATATTGATGCCATACATGGATCATTAATTGACTCACAGGACTATAAATTAAGGTATGTTGCTAACTTAAATCTTGAGAAGAGGAAATACACAGTAGGGTTGCAAGCTGTTAAGCATCCTCATCCATTCCTTAATTTAAATTTAACAGATAATATTTTTCAGTTTAGGACCAAAAGATATAATGTAAATCCATTAAATATCATTGGTCCAGGCGCTGGGCCTGAGGTTACTGCTTCAGGCTTGTTTGCGGACATCATCACTATAGCTGATAGTTTAGGGAACTTTAAACCTATTGAGAGTTAGAGATGAAGGTTTTTTCAACCCGAGGAAAAAATAACTTTTATTTAATGGGGGAGGCGATAAATCTCGGAATTGCTCCAGATGGCGGATTATTTTTACCAGAGTCCTTCCCTAAATTTAAAGAAGATTCTTTTAAAAATCTCTATGATCTCTCATTAGATGAGTTTGCATTTAATGTTTTATATCCTTTTTTTTCTGACGAAATACAACCTAATGATTTTGCAACGATATGTGCCAAAACCTTTGATTTCCCTCTTCACTTTAAGAATCTTTCAGAAAAATTATATTTATTAGAGCTCTTTCATGGTCCCACTGCTGCATTTAAGGACTTTGGGGCAAAATTTTTAGCAAATTTCCTAGAATTCTCTCTGAGATCTGATCAAATCCTTAAAACGATTATTGTTGCCACCTCTGGAGATACAGGCGGAGCGGTAGCATCAGCCTTTTTTGAGAAGAAAGGTTTTAATATAGTTATTTTATTCCCTAAAGGCTTGGTATCTGAAAGGCAAAAATCACAACTTACCTGCTGGGGTGGAAATATCTTATCACTTGAGGTTGAGGGTACTTTTGATGATTGCCAAAAAATGGCAAAAACATTAATGACAGAGCATGCATCCAATTTTGACTTTGGTTCGGCAAATAGCATTAATATCGCAAGGCTTTTGCCACAATCGATCTACCATGCTTACACTGCTTTGCATTTGTATAGAATAACTGGACAGGCTCATAATTTCATCGTGCCTACAGGCAATCTTGGAAATGCATTGGCTTGCTACTGGGCAAGAGAGATGGGTTTTCCAATTTCAGGCATTATCTTTGCAACCAACAATAATAAAACCTTATCTGAATACTTTGAAAGTCATTCTTATAATCCAAGACCCTCTGTTGCTACGATAGCAAATGCGATGGATGTTGGAGATCCCAGTAACTTTGAAAGATTAGCTTCTATGAATCCAAATGCTTTTGAGAATAAAAATTTATTTTCTGTCAATGCTGCTAGCGACCAAGAAATCTATGATCAAATTTCTAGTGTTTTTAAAGAATTTGGTGAAATGATTTGTCCTCACACCGCAACTGCTTTTGTCGCAAGACAAAAATTAAAGCTTGAGGATCAGCATGTCGTTTTGGTTGGTACTGCACATCCGTACAAGTTTGATGAAATTGTAATGAGGGCTACGGATTTTCAAGTTCCGATTTGTGATGCTATGCGAGAAATTGAAAATCTCCCTTCTTATTATGAGCCTATAGAAAATGATCTAGAAAAAACATTGAGTGCAATTAAGCGTCATCAGTTAAACCAAAGCAATTAAGTGTGTTTTTATATATTTGGGCGACAAGAAGTTCAATTTCTATTTTTTTTATCTCAGCAATGCGCTGCACAATATGCGGTAAGAATTGAGGTAAATTGATTCTATCTTTTGGCTTAATTGTCAAGTCCTTTGGAAGAAGGTAGGGCGCATCTGTCTCCACAAGTAAAGAATCAATTGGAAGGTATTTCACAGCTTCTCTTAACTCTTGACCTCTTTGAGGGTCGCATAGCCAGCCTGTAATACCAATATATAAATTTAAATCTAGATACTGTCTCATTGTACTTTTATCTTCAGTAAAACAATGCAGAACCCCCTTATTTACTTTGAAATCAATTAAATTCTCATACAATTCCATGTGCGCATCTCTTTGATGCAAGAAAAGCGGTTTATTGATTTCATTAGCGAGCACCAAATGTGCTTGCAAACAATTAATTTGATTTACTTTTGATGATAAATTTCGATGAAAATCCAGACCGCACTCGCCAACCGCTACTACTTTATGCTTTAAAGATAGCTCTTCGATTATTCTGAAATCGCTCTTATTGTATATATCTGCATAGTGAGGATGGATGCCAGCCGTAGAAAAAAATAACTTATTATTTTTTGCAAAATTATATGATTCAACAGAGTTGTTATAATCCGAACCAGTTAATATGAAATAATTCACGCCCACATCATAAGCGTCATTAATTATTGACTCATAACGATCAATCAAGGAGGGGTGTGTTAAATTTAAACCAATATCTATAAGTTTATTATTGTAACTTTGGATCTTCGGCATCTTCCCAAACCTGAACAATTTCATCCTGAGTCAGAACGCTATAGGGGTCAATAGAATTAGGGAATTTATCTTTTCCCCATACAAACAATTGTTCATGAGTAACAGGGTTGTAGCCGAATTCTATAAAAAAAAGTTTTCTAAGAGCAGCCGTTTTTAAAAGCTCATGCTCAAATGACTCTTGTCTTTCAGCTTCCTTCTCAAGTCGCTTTAAAAAAACCTCATCATTCATTAAATGCCGGCAGCGCTTATAAGCAATTCAGAGTGAATATCTCTTGCTTGACTATATAATGGCTCTATTGCGTTTCTGAATGGTTCTATTTCATCGCCTGTAAGCGTAATAATCTCACCACCCGTCTCCTCAATGACTCTAGCAGCATCAAGTTCTTCCTCATCGTGTAGATTTCGCTGGTAGGCAACAGCATTTGTAATGGCATTCTGCATTTCTTCTTGAAGCTCAATAGGCCAGCTATCAAAGGTTTGTTTGTGGAAAAAAATTGGTCTTGATAAATAGGCATGATTGGTGATGGTATGAAATTTATGATAATTGTGTATTCCATACGTTACAGTATTGGCCAATGGGTTTTCTTGTGCGTCAATTAAGCCTGCTGGAATTCTTCTTAATGCATCAGACAGGTCCATTATCTCAGGATTGGCCCCCAATTGGACAAATGTGTCATAAAGAATCTGGCTCGGAAGAACCCTGATATGTAAATCCGCAAGATCCTCTAATGAATGTATTGGTCTTAATCTGTTCGAAATATGCCTAAATCCATTCTCAAAGTATCCTAAAATACGGTAATTCATATTGTTCTCGATAGCGGTAGCAAGCATGCTTCCCAAATCACCGTCCATTGCATTTCTAGCATCTTCGCCTGTATTAAATAAAAAGGGGAGATCAGCAATCATTAGTTCTTGGACTCGATTGGTCATATAACTGCTTGATTGATAGCCGAGTGTTAGCAAACCGTTCTCTACAAGCCATAAAATATCACTACCTTGATAGCCTAAGTCCATGATGTTGTAGACATACCTTACATCTACCTCATCCCCAAAAACATTTTCTAGATGACTGCCGACTTCTCTGAGTGCGGCACTAAACCCTGTGGTTGAAGGTCCATAACCGCCCATCACAATCTCATAGGGTGGCCCTGAAAGATTTTGAGCAAATAAAGGTTTATGCAATTGAGGCAAGGCTGACGCTGTGGCAGCTAATGCAGACGCTTTAAGAAATTTTCTTTTATTCATATATGTCCCCTGGATCATATAATGATTACATATTACTTAGCTTCGAATCAATTGTCTTAAAACATACTGAAGAATTCCACCATGCTGGAAGTACTCAATTTCCTTAGGGGTATCAATTCGTACTTTTGCATCAAACGATATTTTGGATCCATCATCGCTTGTTGCTTCTACCTTCACCAGTTTGCTCTCTCCAGATTTAATATTACTAATATTAAAAGTTTCGAAACCAGAAATACCAAGTGAAGCAGCATTTTGACCATCTAGGTATTGTAGAGGTAATACACCCATACCAATCAGATTAGATCGATGGATTCTCTCATAGCTTTCTGCTATTACAGCAGATACTCCAAGCAGCTTTGTTCCTTTTGCAGCCCAGTCTCTTGATGAGCCAGAACCATACTCTTTACCACCAAGAATGATCAACGGGGTATTGCTTTGTCTGTATGCCTCTGATGCATCAAAAATAGGCATTTGTTTCCCAGATGGGATATGTAGAGTGTAGCCACCCTCAACGCCATCAAGCAGTTGATTTTTAAGACGAATATTAGCAAATGTACCTCTCATCATGACTTCATGATTGCCTCTTCTAGAACCGTAGGAATTAAAATCTTGATCAGCAACACCGCGATCCCTTAAATAAATCGCAGCAGGACTGTCTTTAGCAATGGATCCAGCGGGTGATATGTGGTCAGTTGTGACAGAGTCTCCAAGCTTGGCCAGTACCCTTGCTTGATTGATCGTATCTAATATTAAAAGCTCATCCGTCATTCCATCGAAGTAGGGAGGATTTTTAACATAAGTGGATTCATTATCCCAGCGATAGGTTTGGCCTTTTGGAGAATTAACTGATTGCCAATTATCATCCCCATCAAATACACCTTGATAGCTAGAGTTAAACATATTTGCATTGATATGTTTATTTAAAATATTTTGTACTTCATGTGCACTTGGCCAAATATCTTTAAGATACACATCTTCGCCATTATTATTTACACCAATAGCATCTGAGAGCAGGTCAATTTTAAGATTGCCAGCTAATGCATATGCCACCACAAGAGGCGGAGATGCCAAGAAATTCATTTTTACAAGAGGATGTATCCTGCCTTCGAAATTTCTGTTACCTGAGACTACTGAACAACTGACCACGTCTTCATCCCTTACACTGCTTTCTATATCAGAGGGTAGGGGTCCTGAATTACCAATACATGTCGTGCAGCCATAACCAACGATATTAAAACCAAGATCCTCTAAGTCACCTAAAAGATTAGCCTCTTTGAGATAATCTGAGACTACTTTAGATCCTGGAGCGAGCGAAGTTTTAACCCATGGTTTAGTTTTGAGGCCCAGTTGATTTGCTTTTTGAGCAAGCAAACCAGCTGCCACCATGACTGCAGGATTTGAAGTATTTGTGCAGCTTGTAATAGCAGCTATTAAGACATCTCCATCTTTTAGCTTGCCTTGGTGATCTCTAGTTGGAGAATCTTTTGTTAGTTCATTAAATGTTTGCGAGGCAGCAGAGAGCAATATCCTGTCTTGAGGCCTCTTTGGGCCTGCAAGGCTAGGAACAATATCTGACATATTGAGCTCAATGACATCAGAGTATCTGGCATCTTCATTTGAACCCCAAAGGCCGGTTGCTTTGGCGTATTGCTCCACAAGATCAATTCGATCCTGTTCTCTTCCTGATAAAGATAGATAACTAATAGTTTCGTCATCGATAGGAAAAACAGCACAGGTACTTCCAAACTCAGGTGACATATTTCCTAAGGTCGCTCTATCAGCCAAGGGTAATTCGCTAAGTCCTGGGCCAAAAAATTCAACAAATTTCCCCACAACTCCATATTTTCTTAAGATCTCAGTGACGGTAAGAACTAGATCTGTAGCAGTCGAGCCCTCAGGAAGTTGCCCAGATAATTTAAATCCAATGACCTGTGGGATAAGCATAGTGATTGGTTGACCAAGCATTGCAGCCTCAGCTTCTATTCCACCTACACCCCAACCAACAATACCTAAACCGTTAATCATGGTGGTATGTGAGTCTGTGCCTACCAAGGTATCAGGATATGCAAGCAGTTTACCATCTGAACTTTTGTTGAATACAACTCTACTAAGATACTCAAGGTTCACTTGATGCACAATTCCAGTGCTAGGAGGCACAACTTTAAAGTTGTCAAATGCTTGTTGACCCCACTTTAAAAAAGAGTATCTTTCATTATTTCTTTCAAATTCAATTTCTGTATTTTTCTTGAGGGCATCTTCTGAACCAAAATTATCTACCTGCACAGAGTGATCAATGACAAGTTCAGCAGGCGAGAGGGGATTAATTTTTGACGCGTCACCACCCATTTTAGTCACTGCTTCACGCATTGCTGCTAAATCGACTACAGCTGGAACACCAGTGAAATCTTGTAAGATTACACGAGCTGGGGTAAAGGAGATCTCTTTATCAGGAGTGGCCTGAGGGTCCCAGTTAATTAAAGCTTTAATGTCACTTTCTTTAATGTTTATACCGTCTTCAAATCTCAATAGGTTTTCTAAAAGAATTTTCAAAGAATAGGGTAAAGTTCTCACCTTTTCATCGTCAATCAGGTTGAGATTGAATATCTCATATACTTTGTCATTTACAGTGAGATCTTGTCTCGTGTTAAAAGAATCAACCATAAGCTCCCCAGATCAGAAATTAAAGATTATTTGTGGCAGAATTATACCAGATCAGGTTGTCTTTATAAGGCCTAAGAGTGAAAATCTATCATGCCACCTCCTAG
>Ga0255761_10001125_pt1 | contig 24741 bp, 22 predicted proteins | sample 071ome_29_FD_179961 | JGI IMG/M metagenome (GOLD analysis project Ga0255761, IMG submission 179961) | Coastal salt marsh microbial communities from the Groves Creek Marsh, Skidaway Island, Georgia - 071407BT metaG (version 2) | ecosystem: Environmental > Aquatic > Marine > Intertidal zone >... | reverse complement strand
AATGGCATTCCATTGTGTATTGCTTCCACTGCATAAACTCCGGATTTGGGCAATGCGAGTGATTGGCTGTTGAGGTTTGCCGTGCGAAAGCCCAGTTTTCGCCCCAGTCCGTCTCCTTTGATCACTTCACCTGCCAGGCAGTAATTGCGTCCGAGTAATCTGGATGCCTTGGTGATATCTCCTTCGGAAAGCAGACTTCGAATACGCGTGCTGCTCACAGCTTCTCCATCGCATGTCACGGCCGATTTGCATTCGGTTCGGAATCCCCATTCCCTGCCCAGTTGCTTGAGTAGATCGATATTGCCACTTCGACGGTGTCCAAAAGCGAAATTGTCTCCCACACAAATTTCTGCCAGTTGGCCGCAGTAGGATTTGATTTGCCGGATGAATGATGTTCCGTCCAGTTGTCTTAATCCTTCGTCGAAAGGAATGATCCAGGCGATATCCAATCCCGAGGCGTCCAGTAATGATTCTTTCAACGCCTGAGGATAAATCAAGCCGGGCGCATGTTCGGGCGCCAGGACGCGCGCGGGATGTTCCTGAAAGGTCAGAACCAGTGCCAAGCCGGCATCTGCCTTTGCTTGCTTGATGATGTGATTCAGCAATGCCTGGTGGCCTTGGTGCAATCCGTCGAACATTCCAATGGCGCAGTGGACAGGACGTTCCTTCTGAGCGATGGATTGGAATTCACGAATGATTTGCATGACACCAGCAATCAAATGATTTTTATCTCGAGCTTGCCAGCGGAGTCGGAACGATCAGTGATTTGCTTAGCGTTCCGAGATCCTGGTCGAGAATATCGTTCAGCGGTCTGGCATCCTTGACATTGAAATCACCGGAGACCGTTCGTCGCAATGTCTTCAAATAAGCGCCACAACCAATTTGTTTTCCCAGATCGTGCGCCAGACTGCGAATATAGGTGCCCTTGGTGCAGGCGATTTCAAAGGTGCATTCGGGAGCCGTGTAGTCCTTGACGCGGAAATAATAAACCTGAATCAAGCGAGGCGGTCGCTCGACTTCGATGCCCTTGCGTGCGAGCTTGTAGAGAGGAACTCCGTCTTTCTTGATGGCTGAGACCATGGGGGGCGTCTGCATCTGATCACCCTTGAATGCGGCGGCGAACTTGTTCATGTCTTCCAGAGTCAGATCCGGCACGTCGCTTTCCGATACGGTTTCACCGTCCACATCGTAACTGTTCGTTTCCCGGCCCAGTTCGATGCTCCCCTGGTAAACTTTGTCTTGCCCCATCAGACGTTCGGATAGTTTGGTGGCCTTGCCAAGAACGAGAATCAACAGGCCTGTTGCGTTTGGATCCAGTGTCCCGCAATGCCCGACTTTCTTGATGTGGAATTTTCTGCGAACCCTATCCACCACATCATGGGATGTCATGCCTGGGGGTTTGTCGACGAGTAAGATGCCGTCCGGAGTGGTGTTTTTAACCATCGGATAAATTGATATAAATAAAGATTAAAGATTTTCGGGAGGAACAGCCTGAATGGCTTTGCGGATGGCGGCAATCACGCGGCGTTGTACCGTCATGGGTTTGCCTTCGATACGAGCGCCGGATGCAGCCTTGTGTCCGCCTCCACCAAACTGTTTGGCGATTTCATTCACATTGATCTCCGGATGTTTCGAGCGAAGACTGATGCGTGTTTCACCTTGTTCAATTTCTTCGAACAAACAGGCCACTTCCACCGGTTCGATGGAGCGAATGTGATCGATCAATCCCTCGGTGTCCTCACGCGTTGCCCCGGACTTGGAGTAATCCGATTTCTTCAACCACAAATAGGCAATACGGTTTTCTTCGGTGAGTTTGAATTGATTGTAAACGCGTCGCAACAGCCGGACGCGGGGAAGGGGGTAGGATTGGTAAACTTCATCACAGATGCGGGCAAGATTGGCGCCTCGTTTGACCAGTTCCCCGGCAATTTCAAATGTTTCCGGGCTTGTCGAGGGATATTGAAATGAACCGGTATCCGTGGATATTGCGGTGAACAGGCAGTCCGCCATCTCAGGCGTCATGGGACAACGTGCGGCCTTGATCAGTTGAAAGATCATTTCGCCACTGGACGAGGTATTGGATGCAATCCAGTTGAGATCCCCGTAGCGTGTATTGCTGGGGTGGTGGTCAATATTGATCACCACTTTATGTTCCTTGATGGCATCTCCCACCGTGCCCAATCGATCATAAGAAGCTGCGTCCACAGCGATGATACAGTCAAACTGTTTGTCAGCCTCCGGGCATTGGCAGATCCCGTCGGGATCCATGAATTTCAGTTTGGCCGGTGCGGGATCCTGATTCCAACAGACAACATCAAATCCCTGAGCTTTGAGCGCCATGGTCAGGGCCAGTTGTGAGCCCAGGCAGTCACCGTCGGGTCGAATATGCCCCACGACACAGAAGGTTTGGTGCTTCTTGATTTCCTCCAGGATCTTGATGGCTGATTTGGGTGCTGCCTTCATGAGGGCGATTCCTCGGAGTGCTCCAGCTCGTCGATGATATTGAGCACTTGGTTGCCTTTTTCGATGGAGTCGTCGAATGCGAAACGAACTTGAGGGGAATATTTCATAACCACCCGGCTGGAAATATCCTTTTGCAACTCGCCACGATGTTCGCTCAGATGATGCGCAGCCTTTTTGCGTTGATCCTTGGTTCCCACATGGCCCAACAGGATTTTGGCATGCTTCAAATCACCTGAAACAAAGACTTCGTGAACGGAAACCAGACCGTAAGATTCCAGTGGCAGATGTTGCCGCAGCATATCTCCGGCTTCTCGTTTCAATAGCTCGCGGATGCGTTGATGCCTCAAGGACTGCATGAATCTGCTTGCTGTCTGCCTTACAGCTGTTGGGCCACTTTTTCGAGTGTGTAGGTCTCGATGATGTCTCCCTCCTGATACCCCTGGAATCCATCAATACGAATACCACATTCCATTCCATTGCGAACTTCCGGTGCTTCGTCCTGGAAGCGGCGCAGTGATTGGATGAGACCTTCGTAGATAAGGTTGTCCTTACGGTAAACACGAGTGCGTCCACGCACCAGTTTGCCGTCGATGACGTAACTTCCCGCCACGGCTCCGCCTTTGGAGAGATCGAAGACTTTGCGGACTTCGGCCTTGCCGGTGACTTGCTCGCGGGTGATCGGATCCAGTAGGCCGGCCATGGAGTCCCGGACTTCGTCAATCAATTCGTAAATGATGCTGTAAAGCTTGATCTGAACACCTTCCCGTTTGGCTGTGTCCGGCACTCCTGTATCAAGTTTGGTATGGAAACCAATCACAATGGCACGGGAAGCGGATGCCAGCATGACGTCGGAATCCGTAATGGATCCGACCCCGTGATGGATGACATCCAGATCCACTTTGTCGGAATCGATCTTGTTGAGCGCATCCACAATGGCTTCGGTAGAACCTTGTGTGTCAGCTTTAACCACCACTTTGAGTGTTTTGGAAGCGCCTTCTTCCAAGGTGTTGAAAAGGTTTTCCAAGGTGACGGCTTTGCGGCGATCGGCGGATTTTTGACGCGCTTCTTCGTTGCGCTCTTCTGCCAGTTTACGCGCCTGTTTTTCCGATTTGACGATGTTGAATTCCAAACCGGCTTCCGGGACACCGTTCAATCCGAGAACTTTCACGGCTACGGAAGGACCCGCTGTCTTGAGTCGATTGCCTTCTTCGTTGATCAGGGCTTTCACGCGTCCCCAGAAGGATCCGCAGATCATGGCGTCGCCTACTTTCAAAGTTCCCTTCCGGACCAGCACGGTGGCGGTGGGTCCGCCCTGTTGCATGCCGGATTCGATGACATTGCCGGTTGCGTTTCGATCGGCGTTTGCTTTGAGTTCGAGGACTTCGGCCTGGAGCAGCACCATTTCCAACAAGGTATCCACACCCTGCTTGGTGACGGCTGATACATCGACAAAAATAGTTTCACCACCCCACTCCTCACACATCAAACCGCGATCCTGCAGCTGTTGTCGAGCCTTCAACGGGTTGGCCGAAGGATGGTCGCATTTGTTGACCGCAACAATGATGGGAACACCCGCGGCTTTGGCATGGTTCAGAGCTTCGATGGTTTGAGGCATGACACCATCGTCTGCCGCCACCACCAGAATCACAATATCAGTGACATTGGCTCCGCGAGCCCGCATGGCGCTGAACGCGGCGTGACCCGGAGTGTCTAGAAAGGTAATTTGCTGAATCTCATCCGGACGCTCAGGATGTGGGAAATGGATGGTGTAGGCACCGATGTGTTGTGTGATGCCTCCCGCTTCACGTGAAACCACATTGGATTTGCGGATGACGTCCAGCAGGGTGGTTTTTCCATGATCCACGTGCCCCATGATGGTCACCACCGGAGGTCTCAATGAGAGGTCTTCATCTTTGTCCCGATGGTCGAGTTTGACCTTCTCCACCGTCTTGGTAACACCTGCACCTTTTTCACGTTTCTCGACTTCGAACCGGAATCCGTGCTTGGCGCAAACTTGCTTGGCAACCGGTTCTTCGATGGCCTGGTTCACCGTTGCAAACACATTGAGTTCCATCAGATCAGCGATCAATTGGAACGGCTTGCGATCAATTTCCTGGGCCAGATCACGGATGATGATCGGGGGTTTGAGTGTGATCAGTTTGCCGGATTCAGGGATTTTGAATTTCTGAACAAATTTGGGTTTGGGCTTTGGTGAGGAGGAACCGGCTGTGTCCTGGCCCTGTCCCTGTCCCTGTTGTCCGGGGCGGCTCTGGAATCTTGCGCCGGCTGATTCGCGTTCCTTTTGTTTGGCCTTTTTACGCTGTTCCCGTTCTTTGCGACGATCCGCCATACGGGTCTGCTTGCTTTGTCCGGCCGGTTTCGTTGGAAGCTGAATAAAACCTACTTTTGCTCCCAGGCCCGGTGCGGGGGCTTCTTTGGGGGCTTCGGGCTGAGCCGGTTGGTCGGGCTCTTCTGCCGGGGGCTCTTCTGTCAAAGCTTCAGGGGATTTGTCATTCCCAGCGGCAACTTCCTCGGTTTGTTCCGGTTCAGCTTGCTCTTCCTGGCTTTCGGGGGCAGGTGTGGTTGCCTTGGTTTGTTCGTCTGCAGGTTCAGGTTCGTCTGCCGGCGTCGCACTCTCAGGAGTTACATCCCCGGTGACGTCTTCTTCCTCTTCTGTCGCTTCCGGCTCGGCGTGAATCACTTTGATGGCCGGTTCTTCGGTGCCTGTATTTTCCTCGGTTTCCCGGGCTGTTGGTGCGTCCTCTGCAGGCGTCTCGTTCTGTTGTTCGGAAGACGCTTCCTTGTCGTCCTTCTTGACGACGACAATGCCTTCGGATTCTGAGGTGGCGGGAGTTTCCTCTTCCTTGGGGCCACCCAATTCTTTGATCAGATACTCCGCAGAGATTTTGTCAATCGAGCTGGATGGTACTTTGGCGTTTGCGATCCCCAGGTCCTTGGCGCGTGCGATGACTTCCTTGTTGGGCATGCCAAGGGTTCTGGCGATATCGTATATACGAACGGGCATAAATTTAATGTGGCAAGTCCGACGTCAAGGAGGAGATTGTCGGCTTGCTTTAACTTTTCTTGCAATTTGTTATTCTTAGATGGCTCGATGCCTCTCTGGGCGAACTAGGATGCCTCACCCTCCTCTGATGGGGCATTTCTTCGCTGTGTTTCCGTTTGAACAGCTTCCAAAATCTCTTTTGCTGCGTCACCAATCCCGGGAATCTCGTTCAAATCATCCATTTCCACTTGAAGGAGATCTTCCAGGGTATGAAAACCACTGTTGACAAGAGCGGTGGCCTGTTCTTCGGAAATACCATTGATGCTGGCGAAGGCGTCTACAGCCTGTGCCACTTTTTCTTCAAATCCAAGTGTCTTTTCTTCGCGAGCCTGAATGTCGACGTGCCAGCCGCACAACTTGGATGTCAAACGGGCGTTTTGACCGCGTTTGCCGATGGCCAGGGACAGTTGTTCTTCGTCAACCATCACATTGAGACGTCTTCTTTCTTCGTCGATGTCAATGGATTGAAGCTTGGCGGGATTCAGTGCGTTGGCAACGAATTGTGTGATATCCGGATCCCAGGGGATGATATCCACTTTTTCGTTGTTCAGTTCACGGACGATGTTTTTGACACGTTGCCCGCGCAAGCCGACACACGCGCCCACCGGATCCACTTTTTCGTCTCTGGAATAAACAGCCAATTTGGTGCGGTAGCCGGGCTCTCTGGCGATGGCTTTCACCTCAATGGTTCCGTCGTTGATTTCCGAAACTTCCAGTTTGAAGAGTTTGATGACAAAATTGGGATCAGCGCGGCTGAGAATAATTTCCGGACCGTGAGACCCTGTGTCCACAGCCTTGACGAAGCATCGCACGCGTTCTCCCACCTGGTACTCTTCGGTGGGCACTCGTTCGCGATTCGGGAGGAGTGCTTCAAATTTTCCTAAATCCAGATAAACATCCGATCGTTCAAACCGACGCACAATGCCGCTGACAATATCGCCCGTCCGATCTTTGAATTCGCTGTAAATGAGCTGTTTTTCGGCTTTTCGGATGTGCTGAAGGAGTGCTTGTTTGGCGTTTTGTGAGGCAATACGGCCAAAGTTTTCGGGAGTCACCTCGACTTCAACTTCTTCACCCAACTGAGCGTTGGGGTGGTGGCGTTTGGCTTCCGCCAGGGAAATGTGATCGTGTTTGGACTCCGGTGCTTCCATGACCATCAGTGTCGCAAACGCTCGAATATCGCCGGATTTGGGGTCAATTTGGACGCGCAGATCTCTTGCCGGTCCCACGGCCTTTTTGGCCGCTGAGATCAGCGCTTCTTCGACAGCCTGAAGCAAGACATCTTTGCTGATGCCTTTCTCCCGCTCCCAGTATTCTAATATGGCTAATAAATCTGCATTCATCCGCGAGATTCCTTTCCCGTTAAAGAGAACAAAAAAGCCGGCTGAAAATCGCCGACTCTGGCGTGCCGCCCAATGCGGCCTTAAATTGTTATGGAACAAACTAAATGGGGCCAAGTATAGCGTCAAGTTCGTTTTATGGGCAAAATGATCCTGTTCAGCGATTGAACTGTGTGCGGATTCATTCAGGATGGATCGATGGAGTTTTCAAGGGAGGATGGGTGTTTTTGAGGCCGAAAAATCAATGGTTTACTTCCGTTGACACCGCTGCCAGCTATGCACAATAATAGGGTGCTTGCCTGAAAACGGAAGCCGCCTCGATCTCAGTCCGGTTGAACATATGATATGAATGATTTGAATCAAGAAACACCCAGAGCCCCACGCGAACACTTGGCCAATGAGTTGCAGTCTATCATCCAGGATGCCGAAGCTCTCTTGAACGCCACAGCTTCGGAAAAAGGCGAAAAAGTAGATTCTGCTCGTGCCAAGATGAAAGACGCGCTGGAGCGGGCCAAGGCAAACTACAGTACCCTAGAGGGAAGGGCTCTGGCTCATGCCAAAGCAACGGATGAAGTGATACGAAGGCACCCTTACGAAACACTGGGTATCGGATTCGGGATCGGTCTCGTGCTTGGATTGTTATTGAACCGGCGTTAATGCATGTCGCATGAATGCTCCCAAAGACAACAGTGAGACCTCATCGGCGGTGCTTGATTCCGCAGGGCGCTGGTCGGAATCACTTTTAAGTTTCTTTCGAACACGTATCGAACTCTTTCTTCTTGAGCTTGAAGAGGGGAAGATTCACCTGGCTGAAATGCTGATATGGCTGGTGTGCCTGGCTGTCTTCGCGTTGGTGTTTATTGGAGTTTCCTCCTTGGCATTCTTGTATTTCCTTCCGGCAGGGTGGCGCGGTGTGGGGCTCGTTGGGCTTTCTTTGGTGTATGGTTTGATGACTGTTTTTTGTTTGTTTCGTCTGCGGCGCCTGGCGCAATTGGAATCTCCCATGTTTCAAGCCTCTTTGGAACAGTTGAAAAAGGATCAATCATGTTTTTCGAATCCAAAATAAAAGTCAATCAAGTGCGTAAGCAAATGATTGTGTTGGAATGTGATACACAGCGCCTCTTAATTGAGGAGCGTTGGCGTGATTTGCGGGGGCGCGTTGGGTTTGGGGGGCGAGCCTTCGATGGGGGAAGTGGACGCTGGCAGCGCCTGGCCACCTTGGTGGCGCCGGTGGGAGCATTCCTGCTGACCCGCTGGTTCCGGCGCAAAGAAACATCGTCAGGGCAAGGGGCTGGCTCATCCACCGGTGATTTCTTGAGTTTGCTGGGTTCTTTTTTTGATTGGATGGGGCGTTATCATCGTTCCTGATTGTTCTTAATGAGTTTTTTGGGATGAAAAGATTCCAAGGGGGGGGCCTTGGTTTCAATTGGGGCTCTTTTCCTGATGTTGGTTTAATGTGTTCTGTACGAGGATTTTTGTGGGATTCGGAACCAATCCTGCTGCATTTTTCGTGATCCGATACCCTGGGAGAACGGCATGAAAGCGGTCCAGACGAGCTGGTGTGCTGTTGAAACAGCCTTGTGGCCAATTGGATGTTGATGAAATGGATAGTGAGACACCTGACATCGAAGTGGAAAAAGAGAAAGAATCCAACTCCTTGATGGCATTGCTTTGGCCTTTTGATGAGTTGCGAAAGCTGAGTGAAATGGATAATCGCAACTTGTTGGCGATTACGGCAATTGGTGTCGTGCCGATGGCTATCCTTACTTTGTTTTCCGGCTTGATCCGTGAGCAGTTTGCGTTTGTTCTGACCGGGCTGTACTTCTCGGTGCTCTGGTCCATACTCTTTTATAACCTGTTTCCAGCTCCAGCGATACGCATCGGCACATCCGTTTTTTGTTTCCTTGGGACGGCGTTGGTGTCAGTCAGTTTTCTGGCGTTGATATTTAAACTTCCTTTTGTTCAGCTTGATTTTGAAATGCTCAGATCTCCCAATCACCTGGAGAGGTTTGCCGGGTTTTGGTTATGGGTTGGATTTCCGGAGGAGTTGGTGAAGGTTTTCATGCTCTATGTGCTATCGAAGCGAAAGGATATTCTCTTCCCGAGTACGTATGCGTATTATGGCATGATGTGCGGTTTGGGTTTTGGGATTTATGAAGGTATGGATTACCAGATGGGGGCTAATCACCAATTGGCTGAGAGTCCGGGAGAATATTTGTTTTTGAACCTGCTTCGCTTGACCACGCTTCCGGTGTTGCATGCTGTCTGGACGGGTATTGCAGGTTTTTTCCTCGGTTTTCTTTTTCTTTATCGGCAGAAGAGAGTTCTTCTTTTTGTGGTGGCATTGGGATTGCCTTCCGTTTTGCACGCTCTATTCAACGCTTTTAACCATACGGTGGCCAGCCTTGGGCTTGCAATTATGAGTGTCCTGGTTTTTAGCCTTTACTTTGCCAAGCATGAAACGCTGAATTACTTCCTTGGGAGACAGCAGTGATCGGTGTGCTTGGCAGAGTTTGTCAGGATGAATCAAAATCAAACTTGATCGTCCTGTTACATTCTGGTCATACTTTCGTCACATCCTTTCGGGCGCTCGTTTCGGTCTTGTTCGCGATAAGATAACATCCTTGTCATTAGATTAATGTGAAAGTTTTTAGTGGTACGTCCAATCTGCCTTTGGCAACCAAAATCACCGATTACATGGGGATTCCGCTCGGACGCTGTAAAGTCAGTGCTTTTCCGGATGGGGAAACCTTTGTAAAGATCGAAGAAAACGTGCGTGGACAGGATGTTTTTGTTCTGCAATCCACATCGCCTCCCACCAATCATCACCTGATGGAAATGTTCATCATGATCGATGCATTGCGAAGGGCGAGTGCATCTAGGATCACTGCTGTGTTGCCGTTTTATGGCTATGCCCGACAGGACCGCAAAGATCAGCCCCGCGTTCCGATTACGGCCAAGCTGGTGGCCAATCTGATCGTTGCAGCCGGAGCACATCGTGTGCTGACAATGGATCTGCACGCTCAACAAATTCAAGGGTTTTTCGATATCCCTGTGGATCATTTGTATGCGGCGCCGGTGATGTACGATTATCTGAAGAAAAAAAATGTGCAGGATCTCGTCGTGGTCAGTCCAGATGCCGGTGGTATCAAGATGGCACACGCCTACTCCGAGGTCCTTGGGTGCCCGCTTGCCATCGTTGCCAAACGGCGGAAAAGTGCCACGGAAATCGAAAGCATGACTTTGATCGGTGATATCGAGGGCAAATCCGTCTTGTTGGTGGATGATCTCACTGAAACCGCCGGAACCCTGACCGAAGCCGCCCGCCTGCTCAAGAAACAGGGGGCGCGATCCATTTTTGCCTGTGTTTCACATGCACTGCTGAATGATCTCGGAATTGAAAGATTAAGAAAATCAGATATTGACGAGTTGATAACAACTGATACAGTCCTCCGCTCCGCCGTCGAAGGCGTCAATATCACCACCTTATCGGTGGCAGGACTTTTGGGCGAAGCGATCAAGCGAATTCACAACAATTCGTCGGTCAATTCGCTTTTTGAGTTTAACGGCGCGCGAACGAGTTAAGCGGAATGACCTTTGCGAAACGCAATCAAGTTTAGACATATAAATACATGGAAGCGGTAGCCTTAAATGCCCAATCTCGCAGTGAATTGAAGCGGAGTCGTGTTAAGAAACTCCGTGACAACGGCGTATTGCCAGGAGTGCTCTACGGTGGCTCGGAAGATCCTAAAGCGGTCTCTATTTGTGCCACAGAATTCACCAAACTGATGAAACACTCCGCTTCGGAGAACATTCTGGTCGACCTCGCCGTGGATGGCGGGAACCTTCTGGCCATGGTGCAGGAAGTGCAACACCATCCGCTTTCAGGAAATGCGCTGCATGTTGACTTCCGCGAAGTGCGTGCCGATCAACCTATTATCGCCACGGTGCCTATCGAGCCTCGCGGTGAAGCCTACGGTGTTAAAAATGAAGGCGGTCTGCTCGAACACGTTTTGTTCAGCATCAAAGTCAAGGCGCTGCCCAAAGATTTACCTGAGGTCATCGACGTTGATGTAACCGAAATGCGATCCGGTCAAACCATGCACTTGGGAGAAATTCCTTTGCCGGAGAACCTGGAAGTGATCGGAGAAAAAGGGATTCCCGCATTCTCCATCTCGGTCGGACGTGCCGCACGCGCCGAAGCTGCTCAGGAAAAAGCCGCAGCAGCCGCAGCCGCAGCTAAGTAATTTTTTAAAGTTAAAGATGGAGGAAAGAAAGTTCCTCCATGACAACTCAAAACCGTTTCGAGCTCGAGATGAATTATCGTATGCTCGTCGGTTTGGGGAATCCGGGAAAAGGCTATGAGCAGAACCGGCACAATGTCGGGTTCATGCTTTTGGATCAACTGGCGATCGGCTGGCAATGTGCCCTGAATCCTCAGGGTAAGTTCAGAGCTGAGTGGGGGAAGGTGACCCGGGGCGATCATCAATGGTTGCTGGTCAAACCCCTCACCTTTATGAACGCCAGTGGTGAGGCAGTGCAGCGCTTGGCTGCTTTTTACCAGGTGCCGGCGTCGGAGATTTTGGTGGTCTATGACGATCTGGATTTGCCCCTCGGGGCGGTTCGATGTCGACCGGAAGGAAGTTCGGGGGGGCATAATGGAATGAAATCCATTGAATCCCGACTTGGGACAAGAGAATTTCCCAGATTACGGATTGGGATTGGCAGGGATGAACGCGGGAAGAACGCGACCATCAGTTACGTCCTATCCGACTTTTCCAAATCGGAGAAGGAGCATTTGGGGCAAGCCCTTGAACGGGCGGAGAATCTGATAGAGGAGTGGGGAAATTCCTCACTCGAAAAGGCGATGAGCCTTTTCAACGGCCGCATTCAACAAGGCGAATCGACCGAATAAATAAATTAACAAATAATAGTCATCAAGACGCTTGTGAAACAATACGAAGGATTATTCATCCTAAACACGGCTGGTAAGGTCGAAGGAGCAGACGAAGTGCTTGCTCAAGTGACCGAAGTCATCAATGGTGCCGGCGGCAAAGTGACCGGCGAAATCGAGAAACTCGATAGTCGCCCCTTTGCCCGTGTGGCCAACAAGAAATACACTTCCGGCTATTACGCCAAAGTGCCTTTCGAAATTGAACACACCTCGCTGGAAGACCTCAGGAACCAGTTGACATCGCACGGCGATATTCATCGTGTGCTGGTCACCCACGCTTAACGCACCGCGCCGCTCAAACCTGCACCTATAGCCATGCCTTCCTACAACAAAGTCATCCTCATCGGTAACCTGACCAGAGATCCTGAACTGCGTTATACCCCAAGTGGGCGTGCCATCGCCAAATTGGGATTGGCGTTGAATCGATCCTGGAAAACCGAAACCGGCGAAACCCGGGAAGAGGTCACCTTTGTTGATGTGGATGCGTTTGGACGCCAGGCTGAAGTGCTGGGGCAGTACCTTCGCAAGGGCAGGCCGGTCATGGTCGAGGGACGATTGAAACTCGACCAATGGGATGACAAACAAACCGGTCAAAAACGCAGCCGCATGGGAGTGGTGCTGGAGAGCTTCCAGTTCCTTGATTCGGGCGGCAACCGTTCGGAAGGTGACGGCAACGGCGGGGGATACGCAACGACGCCACCTCCAGCCAACCAAAACCCTGCCCCTCATACACAGAGACCTGCACCCGATGACTCCATGCCCATGGATGACGATGATGTTCCATTTTGATTCGATGGGACCAGCGCTTTAAAAGATTTATAACAACACCAAAACAGATTATTTAGAACCGACATAATATGGCAAAGACAGACGTAATTCTCATCAAGAAAGTGGATGGATTGGGTGGCGAGGCCGATCAAGCGACCGTTGCAGCAGGATATGCACGCAACTACCTGATTCCTCAAGGATATGCCATTCCGTTGACCAACGCCAACAAGCGACGCGTTGAAAGCCTGCGTGAACGCCGCCAGAAACGCGAGTCCGAAGAGCTGGCGCACGCCAAGGAGTTGGAATCCAGCCTCAGTCGCCTGGTGCTCAATGTGAAAGTGAAGACCGGTGAGGACGGCAAGATGTTTGGTTCCGTCACCTCTCAGGTCATTGCCGACGAATTGATGAGCCAATTCGAGTTGGAACTGGATCGCCGCAAGATTCAATTGCCCGAGGCCATCAAATCCGCTGGGGAACACCTGATTGAAATTCGCCTCCATACGGACGTGACCGCGAAGCTGAAAGTTCAGATCGAAGGCACAACCCCTATGCCCGTTGCAGCTGAATAAGCTGTCGGATCGAGCGAAACATACATTTCAAACAACACCCCGCATGGTAACCGTGCGGGGTGTTGTTTCTTTTCAGCAATGGAAGCTTGATACCATTCCCGCTTCCCGATAAACAAATACCTCTGCGTGCGTAGCTCAACTGGATAGAGCGTCGGTTTCCGGAGCCGAAGGTTGTGGGTTCGACCCCCGCCGCACGTACCATTTCCCTACACTGTTCAAAGCCACCCAGTCTCGGAATCTGCGAGATGAACAGAGTATTCCGGATGTCCTCTGCGATAATGGTGCTATTCGCTTGGCGCGAAACATAAAAGTTGACCGTTGGTGAGTGTGATGTAGATGTTGCCTTGATGATCGGTTGCTGTGCCACCTTTGACTGCTTCGGCGGGCAGGGATTTGACCCATACATCGATTCCGGTTTTCAGGTCCAAGAGGGCCAGAAACGGCTTGTCGGATGTTTCGCCTGATTGTCCGGTGGCAAGGAGTCGGTCTTTGGAAACCACGTAGCTGGTGAATCGTCGGTTCGATTCGTCCTGCCAGATGTGTGGTTCCACCTTTTGACCGCGACGACGCGCTCTTTGGAGGAGCTCATTCCACCGGGCCGCTTGCTTCTTGTCCGTGGGCGTGCCTGGCGCCAGCAGTTTCAGGTTGGATGACAAACTGCCTTCGTAGCTGACATCGTGGCAGAGAATCGATCCATCTTCACAGTGATGTTCCAGTGAGAGGTATTTTCCGTAATCAGGATAGTATGGATAAAAGGCCGTTCGGTATTGAGAATGAACCTGGACCAGTGGTTCATTCAAACATTCCAGGGTCTCCAGATCATAGCGGGCCGTTTCGTAGACACCGCCCGCGAGGAATCGCAGTTCACCCTCTTCAATAAACAATTCACCTTGCAGGCTGACACCGTTGTTGACCTCTTCAGACAATGTGCCGGAGTGGCTGTTCTGTGCCTTGAGTTTTCCTGAAACGGGATCAAGTGCGACCACGTAGGCTCCATCGTAGTGAGCGATTCCGGCGGCGGCATAAACAGTGTCCTTTTCGACGATCACACCTCCGGCAACCGGCCAGCTGGAAATCAGTTTGCCAAACACCGGGATCAAACGCTCTTCGGGGGCAACGCGGAATTTCCAAAGAAACCTCCCGGTCTTCGCTTCGTAAGCATAAACGTAACCGTCCGCAGACCCGGCATAGAGACGGCTCTTCGCGATAGCGGGAGGATAATACACAGGGCCCCCGGTGAATTGTGTCCAAACTGTTTTACCTTCCTGATCAAACGCTCTAATGGCTCCGGTTCGATCCGCCACGAAGCTCATTCCTCCGGCGGTCACCGGCGCCGTCGGCATGTCGTTCTCGCACACATCAACTTTCCACTTCAGTTTCAGATGGGCGGGGAGATCAATCGTTGTCGCGTCTCGATGTTGATTGCCTCCACGAAAACTCGTCCAATCGCCGTCCTGTATTTTGATAGCTTGCACGTTCTCGATACCAGTTCCCGTTTGCAAGGCTCCTGCATAGATGTCTTCGGTGGGTGTTGTGCCACCGATGGCGGTCAAGCCAATGTTTCCGTACAAAGACAATTGGCAACCACACATCCACGGTCCCCAGTAAAGATGGCCGTTGGAAATAAGGACGCCATCCTGACACGGGGGACGCATGGGAGCGATATGTGTTGCCGTGTTGGTTTCGGTCAGGACACGAACCGTGCCTCCATTTGCACGGTAAAAGATGCTGTCGATGCAGCCCGTCGCCCGTGTGCAGGCTCGACGTGCAGGAAATTCAGACAAGATGCTGCCGGATTCATAGGCGATACGAATTCCGTTTACTTGTTGCGGTCCTGCTGCAAAGACGGCGTCGTCCCGCAATACGAGTTGCCAATTGCCGGTGGGCTACGTCCAATTCACCGAGCCGTCCTTGGCCCTCACGCTCACGAGGCGTTTGCGCTGTGGTCCCGCAAAAAACACGTAGTCATCATTGCATTTCGAGTAGCAGGTCGTGGCATATCCGGTGATATAATGTTGTGCCGGGGCGTTGCCGCCAATGGCTTCCAACAGCTCTTTTTCGATACTTTTCCAAAGTAGTTTGCCGTCCTTCAGATCGATACAGGCCAGATATTTTTGCGGACTAAAGGCGAACAGTTGGTTTTGGTTCATGCACACACTGCGTGCGTCCATGAACTCTTCTTCGTGATGTCGCCAAAGGATCTTCTTGGTCTTCACATCGATGGCGACGAAAGTACGCCCAAATCCAAATGCCGTTTTGTGATCCTTGTAATCGTGGCCTTCCCACATTCCCCAAGGCCAATGCCCCAGTCCCTTGCGCTCCGATGCTTGTGTGCCGACCTGGATTTCCTCGTTTCCAAGCAGCGCATAAAGAACGCCGTCCCGCATGGCCATCCATTTCCAGACGGGGCCGTCCACCATACCTTTTGGGATGACGATTTCATCGCGGATGTCGCCAGTGAGGGCATCAATGACTTTGCACGATTCATTGTCGCCCATGTATAACGCATCTTCCGTCGCAATCATTGTGTTGCGATGGATCATGAAACCGGGTGGGTTCGGTCGCTCCCACAGAAGCGTTCCATTGTAAGCATTGATGCACAGCAAGGTGTTGAGCCATTCATTTTGGTTTGCCTTGTGTGCAATGTGCCCCATCGCCTTGAAAATGCGTCCACCGGCAATCACGGATTGCTCCGGCATGGGACTGAAAGTGGGCTTGGCGAGAAACTGGGTGCGAAAGGAGCCGCGAACATGCTGGTCCCGGGATTGCGGATTGTTGTTCGGTCCGTGATAAGGATGGCTCCAGTCATCCATGCCCGACGGCACAGGTTTGACGAATGATCGACCTCCAATAAATGCCTTTCCTTGTGGGCGCAGGGCGCGTTTCACTTCCTCATCCGACGTATTCCCGTCATCGGAGACCCACACGCAATCTGCCACATTGTTGGCCAGATGAATGGTTTCCGATGCTCCATGGTGGGCAAACACGCGCGTTCCCAAAAGGTTCTCGGAATCAGCCGTTTCCCGAACGGCCGCCACCTGCCTGGCATCCGAAGATTGGAAGTAAATAGTCAACTCACTCGCTTTGGCCAGATCAATAACCTGCTTCGCGCCACCTGGAGGAAGGTCGAGATATGCCACGATGCCGCGGCTCATGCCTAATCTTTCAAGGTCATCCTGTGTTTGATCGCCTTGAGCAGTGGTCATGACCACTGCAAACAAAACGCCGAAAGCCAAGCGCCAAGGGGTTTTCATAACTCTCGGATTATCTACGATCCCCGACCATTGTCAAAGACAACCCCAACGAAATGCACGCGCACCGCTTTGAACCATCATGAAAAAATCCTGTGTGGTTTTGTACGGCAAATTTGGGAAGCTTTGGTTCAGGTAGATCCAACCAACAGTTTTCGGTAAATTCTTATATGAGTGATCAATTGTTTGTTGGCGGGATCAAATCCATCTATTTGATTCGTCATTACTGATTCTCACTCGGGGAAGTGAAATATTGTCGAATTGGCGAATAGTCCAATATTGACTTTGAGATGAATGCGGGACAAATTGTCCTTGTTGAGGATCATAACGGAAAAAGCACTCAAGGAATGGTCGCTGAAGCATGCCCGTGCGAAAGTATCTCTTGCAAAATGGGTTCGTGTCGTGAAACTCTCACGTTGGAATACTTTGGTCGACATTCGTGCTACCTTTCCTTCTGCCGATCAGATATCTGTAGGCAGCGGACGGTCCGTCATCATCTTCAATATTGCCGGTAATCAATTTCGGCTTGTTTGTGCGGTGCATTTTAGGACGAAAATGGTATTCGCTTTGAAATTTATGACACATTCAGAATACGACAAAATGTCTTGGAAGAACGAACTATGAAAACTCAGACAGCAACCAAGGTGCGAGCCTTTAATTCTGTTCCCAAGGATTATCCCTGCCTTTGTTCCGGATATCTTCCGCGTCCCATTCATGATGATCATGAATACGCTGAGGCCCAAAAAGCCATATTCGAATTGGTAGGTTTTGAAGAACAGTTAACTCCGGATCAAACTGACTATTTGGAGGCAGTTAGTACGTTCATTGAGCAATATGATCAGCAAACGGTAAGCTGGTCTAGGAGAAATCCGAAGTCCATCCTGAAGTATCTCATGGCAGAGCATGGTATGAGTGGTGCCGACCTGGCAAGATCTCTTGGCATGAACGAATCGATGGGAGGCAAAATTTTGCGAGGGGAAAGAAATCTGACTGTTGAACACATTCGTTTTTTATCAAGCAAGTTTTGTGTTAGCCCTGAGCTCTTTATTGCCTGAGATCAGTTTTTGAAAAAATGATTTTAAATTGAAAACCGAAGTCGGATTCATCCGCTTATCATTATGAAGGGTTCTATTGCTGCTGGAAGTCGAATCAACATTTGGCAAATAAGGCGAGGTTAGAAAGGTGTCCAAAAAAATGGAATCCAAGAACCTAGGAAATTTGAAAAAATTCACGAATCTGAAAATCGAATGAAAAATCATCCGCTTTCTTTGTGATGAGAGAGAGATATTGAGAATCTGAAACAGTAGTTGGTGTGCGGTTTTGTGCGTTAAAGCGAGTGATTTGATCTAACTCGTTGATGTTGGCCGCCGCCTGAAAAACTGGCCCAAAACTTCTCACTCGCTTTGGGCCAGTTTTTCAGGCGGCGGCCAGAACAGCCCGAAAAGAACTCAAAGACCGATACCAAAGTTTGGATCCATTCGAGCTCTCTGAGGAAATAGAAAAACGCCTCAGAAAAATCTTAAGCAAAACACCCAGCAAAGGAAAGGAAGGCAAGGAGGAGCGGATGTAACGCCCATGGGGTGGCTCCACTACGCTGTGATCGCTACGCTCCACAGACTCCGTTCCACCACCCCATGGGCGTTGGGTATTTGACATATCCCATAGACTAGAGAAACAAAAACTAATCCAGAGCCAATGACACTGCTCCTTAAAGTCCCCCGGGTGTCATTTTCCCATGAGTCAACACGCCCCGTAAACGGGAGCCTTTTTTCTGTTTTCGTTTCCCAGGGTCCCCACCCCACGGAATTCTGTAGTCTGCATCCGGCTTGACGCGAGATGCAGACGGCCTTTCCTCATCAGAAAAAGCGGATCTTGTTTTGCCTATCTGTCAGGCTCGGCAGATGAAAGGCAAACTCCGATCTCCTCAGATCAAAGTGATCCACTCACTGTTATCAGGCCAATGGTAACCATGATCATTCACAACCGGGTTATGATTCGATCAGGCGGGTGACATTTATGGTTCATTTGAACTCAAAAATCAACTCATATTCATCATTAATTTATTTAAAATAACCGCCCACCGACACATTCCACATGAACAAGTTACACATAGTCAGCACCGCAATTAATTCTCATATGACTGTATGACCAACTAAGAATTAACAAAGCAATCCCCCACAGCAAGCGGCATCCCCAGAAGAAAGGCTTTCGCATCCATAACCTTCCCCCCCTGCCGCTGAAGCTCCAGAAGCCTCAAGGCCCCATGCCCGGTTTTCACGACCAAGCCCCCCTTGTCAGCCTGAATTACTGCCCCGGGCTCAATATTTATAAGCTCACTATCAATAGGTTTCACCGATTTAATCTTCAATCGCTCGGTGCCACCATTTGATAAACGCAAATCCGTAAAGCATCCCGGCCAGGGAGACAGAGCCCGCACCTGACGGTCCAATTCGACAGCTGAATGTGACCAGTCGATGGCACCGTCCTGCTTTTCGATTTTTCGGGCATGACTAGCCCCCTCATCAGGCTGAGGAATGACGGGTAACTGTCCTTCACAATACCCTTGAAGACTTCGCTTTATCAAATCCGCTCCTGCTTCGGCAAGTTGATCATGAAGGATCGGAGCTGTTGTTTGAGGGGTGACGGGCACTTTTGAAGTCGCGACGATGGGACCCGTGTCCATGCCCTTGTCCATCTGCATCAAGGTCACCCCGGTTACTTCATCTCCGTTCCAAATAGCCCACTGTATCGGGGCCGCACCCCGATATTTCGGCAATAAGGAAGTATGAATATTCAAGCACCCAAACTTTGGCATGTTGAGTACAGAAACAGGAAGGATTTGACCATAGGCCATCACGACGGCGACATCCAGGTTCAGAGACTGAATCCAATCCAGACATTCCGGATCTTTGCGCAACCTTTCGGGTTGTTTAACCTCCAGCCCCAGCTCCAGGGCAAGGGATTTGATGGGGGTTGGGGTCAGTTTCATCTTTCTCCCCTGTGGTCGGTCGGGCTGCGAAATGACACCCAGCAGTGAGACATTCGGCATATCCTGCAAGGTGCGAACGATGGGACACGCAATTTCGGCTGTTCCTAAGAAAATGGCTCGTATCATGATAATAACCAATAAGACAGATTGATGGAATTACCAATCCTGACGTGACAGGGAAAGGCAAAACAACCTGGATCGCCGGAAGCAACCCAGGTTGTGATAAAAGGATAGATGGTATCGAAAGTACCTGATTATTTGTTACGGACTTCGATCCGAACAATTTCACCAAATCCAATGGAGACTTCCTTGGCGCCCTGCTGCAATTGCAGATGGAGATCCGAACCGGAAATACGGGTAATGCGCGTGGCCACGTATTCCCTTTTCACAGTTTTAAAAGCCAACACCAGATTCTTGATGGAAGGCGAAGGCACAACCCGAAAGAATTCTGTAAATTTGGTCTCGATGAAATTGCGGCTGAATTGTGTATCATCTTTGGTGAAGACAGCTCCCGCCAATCCTCCCCCGCTTCCTCCGGCACCGGCGGCTCCTCCCTTCGACAAGCCCAAACCTGGTTTACCGGATGGCGTACCGGGTGCTGGCGCAGGTTCAGGCGCAGCCTCCGGAGCAGCCGCAGCGCCATCATCAAATGGCTCTTCGTAGCTGGATTCAGCCTCAATACCGGGCATCGAGATGAACAAAATCGGTCCGATAAAAGGAAGCACAGCCGAAATCCCGCAAACCAAAGGAATCGGGCGACCTCGAAAAATGGCTATCTCAAAGGCAGCAAACAAATTCCCCAGGTAAATGGCCCCGAGAATGAGCAATCCAATCGGAGTGGTCAGCGTGGAGAAGAAAGTTGTCTTCCCATCCGGACGCTCCATCCGCTCAGGCTGACGGACCGTAATCTCCGGTGGCTGAATTTCTTCTTCTGGCAATTCGATAAATGGATCCACAAATACGTGGTATCCTTTCTGGATGTATTCAGGGTGCTGCTGAATATACTTCAGCGTGTCCTGAGAGAGGTAAACCAAGTCGATCCGTTCGGAAAAAGTCCCGGTGGTCCTCCTAATAACCATACTCTCTTCGTCCATAACGGAAATTCTACCTTCGGTCACGTTTCCGTTTTCCAGGGTGAAAGGGTACGGCTCAGCCGCCTGACATGGCGTCGCCCAACAACAAATAAGCCAAAGCGCCAATATGGTGTAAATCTTTTGCATCTCAGTTTTCTTAGCAAGTTCAATGCCTCAAAAACGGGTAGCCTAAAAAAAGCTCCCCCCTAAATCAACCTCAATCCCAAGGAAAACTTCGTGAAAAGAGCGGGATGATCGAGCAATTCAGGGGTAAAGAAGCAGTTTTTTGCAAAAAAAAAGCGTGCGAGGGTTTCAAGCTCCCTCACACGCCTGTTTGAATCAGGACTAGGATTCGGATCGGGCCAGCTCTCGGTTGCTGCCCAGATCCACTATGCGAAACTCTTCGTAGTGATAAGAAGGATCAGGGCGGAAGGACAATTTCCCGAAGTACTGCTTTTCCATCTGAATCACCAATTGTTCATCCTCTGTGCGCAAGCGGTTGAACACCTTCGGATTCACGACAATCATCAACTGATAGTCCGATTCATCGCGTTGGCGTTTTTTGAGGATCTCACCCAGTTTGCGCTGAATTTCCACACTCATGGTCACCACACTCTTCACCTTGCCTTTACCGCTGCAGTAAGGGCAGTCGTCATGAACTGAAGCCCGGACACTCTCGGTCTGGCGTTGACGGGTCATTTCCAGCAAGCCCAGTTGGGAAATCGGCAACACATGCGTCTTGGCTTTGTCGCGTTTCAGTCCTTCTTTGACCTTTTGATAGACCTGCTGCTGATCCCTCCTGGACTTCATGTCAATGAAATCCAGAATGATCAATCCGCCGATATTCCGCAGTCTGAGTTGGCGTGTGATTTCTTCGGCAGCTTCTATGTTGACTCTCAAAATGGTCGAATCCTTTTCTTTTTGACTGCTCTTATGCCGCCCGGTGTTGACGTCGATCGCAACCAAAGCTTCGGTTTCGTCGATCACAATATATCCCCCGCTCTTCAGGTGTACTGTTCGCGCAAAGGTGGTCTGCAACTGACGCGTGATGCCGAAACGATCGAATATCGCCTGCGTATCCTGGTAAAGCTTCACCTTTTCGATGGATCGCTTGGAAATACGGGTGATCGTTTTTTGGATATGCTTATGTTCATCCTCGGAATCCACCACGATACGCTCGACATCTTCCGTCAGGAAATCCCGAACCGTGCGTTCGATCAGGTCCGGCTCCTGGAACACGCAGTAAGGCGGCTTCTTGTTATTGATATGGTCCTGAATCCGGTTCCATTCCTCCACCAGAAAGGCTAGATCACGCACAAAGTAACGGGCCTTCTGCCCTTGGCCGGCAGTCCGAATGATGACGCCCATGCCCTCGGGAATGGTCAGGTTGCGGACAATTTGTTTGAGGCGCTGGCGTTCCTGAGAGTTATCGATCTTGCGAGAGATACCGCATTGATCCGAATTCGGCAGCAAGACCAGAAACCGTCCGGGTATGGCCAGGTTGGTGGTGATACGAGGGCCTTTGGTTCCGATGGACCCTTTTGTCACCTGAACGATGATTTCGGTCCCAATCGGATAGAGTCTCGGAATGTCCTTTTGGGTGATCTTTGGCTTTTGCTTTCTTCCCTTCTTACGTTCAACGATTTCGATATTGCTGTCGAAATTGTTGGGAACGATGTCCCAGTAATGGAGAAAAGCGTTCTTTTCGAACCCGATATCCACAAACGCAGCCTTCAGGCCGTCTTCAAGGTTTTTGACGACACCCTTGTAGATGCTACCCACCAAACGATGTTCTTCGTTTCGTTCGATGGTGAATTCTTCCAGCACACCATCCTCGAGCACGGCAACCCTGGATTCAAGGGGCTCAACATTGATGATGAGTTCCTTGTGTTGTTTTTTAAGCGGAATGAAAACGCGTTTGACACGCGAAATGACTTTGTCAGCCGCCGCCTTGATGGTTCCCACGATGCCTTTTGGCGGAGCTTCAGTGAATTCCACCGGCTTGTAGGGCTCATCCTTTTTCTTCTGTCCCCGACCTTTACCGCCGGATTTCCTTCCGTCCTGGCCACCCCGTTTCCCCTTGGCACGATTTGAGTTTTTGCGTCCCTGAGCGGATTTACCATCTTCGGAGGCGTTTTCCGCTTCGGCTTTCTTGGCCTCCTCCTTTGCCTTCAGGGCCTCATCGGTCATTTCCGGAGGTAATCCGGATGCCAGATTTTCCGCTCGTTGTATTTCACGGGCGTGTTTTCGGTTATCGTACACTGGTTCCTCATCGGCGGTTGGATTTCCCAAAACCTCTGCACGAGCGGTTGCGGCCGCTTTCACTGCTTTCTTGTTTTTCGATCCCACGCCGGATGACGGCTTAAATCTCATACCGCCGCTCCTACGGCGATTCCCTTTACGTTGATTCATAATAAATGATTTTAATAGTTCCTCTTGTATAGTTTGACGTTTTGTAAAAGCCCCATCGCCACCATGAAGCTGAGCGCGGAAGAACCTCCGTCACTCAACAAAGGGAGGGGCAGCCCGGTCACGGGCATCAGTCGTATGTTCATGCCGATGTTGATAAAGACGTGGCTGAACCAAAGCATGACCACTCCGGTGGCAATCACCTTTCCCATCCGGTCCCTGGCCTGGGAGGCGATTCTCAATCCCTCGATCACCACGATGGCATTGAGTATTAAGACGGTCATGCTGCCCAAAAACCCCCACTCCTCGGCAATCACGGAGAATATGAAGTCATTGTGCGCCACTGTTTTTGGAAGGTATCCAAGGGCGTTTTGTGTTCCCTGGCACCATCCTTTTCCTGTCATTCCGCCGGACCCGACGGAGATCAACGCCTGATCGACGTTGTATGTGAATCTGCGTTTTTCAAAATCCGCCTTTCGCTTTTCCTCAGCCGTTGCATCCGGCGGGGCAAAAGACATTCCGAAATAAACGCGCAATCGGTTTTTCTGATATTCCTCAAGCTGCACCACGGGTAACAACTTGGGGTAGAAAAGGGTATCGATCACCACCAGCACCATGAGCAGAGCTGCGCCACCCACCAGACGGCTTAGAAAAGCTCTGGGGATGCCGGCGATGAACATCATCACCAAACCCACCGGAATCAACACGAGCGAAGATCCCAAATCGGGTTCGATGAGAATCAAACAAAATGGAAGTCCGATCAGCCCGAGGGCTTGAAAAAACAAGCTGGGCACACGTAGTTCGTCCATGGGACGGCTGAGGAAATTTCCAAGCGCGCAGATGGTAGCGATTTTGGCGAACTCAGACGGCTGCAACCTGAAAGGTCCCAATGAGATCCACCTCTTCGCACCATACACCGGATCAAACAACAGTACGACCAGCAATAAAATGATGGAAGCCCAATAAAAAACCAAAGACCAACGCGCGATCAGGTGGTAATCCACCAAACACAAAGCAAACGCCAAACCAAGCCCAAGCCCCAGCGCAAACATTTGCTTCACGAAACGGTGCTGATACCACTGCTGGGGATCGGACAGACCATGGACCGACGCGGCGCTGTAGATAAAGGCCAGACCAATGGCGGCCAAACCGGCCAAAGCCAGCCAGAGCACCCAATCCACATGCTGGTTCCAACGATTATAAGGCGCGTTCATAGTCTGCTAACGTCATCTGTTTTCGTTGGGGTTTGACCGGCTCGGGATCGGGTAGGTCTTTTAAAGTCTGGTAAACCTTTTCCGCCAAAGGAGCGCAACTGGTGCCACCGCTCATTCCGCCTTCCACAAATACGACCACTGCGTAGCGCGGATCATCAAATGGCGCATAAGAAACAAACCACGTGTGTTTGACCATACGCCCACCCTCCACCTTTCTGTTGGTCTCAGCAGTGCCGGTCTTGCCTCCAACAGGATACCCATCAATCTGACACAAGCGCCCTGAACCATCATTCATCTCGACATCGGCAAGCATGGCGCGCTGCACCACCTCCAGGGCATCAGAGGATACCTTCAGGTGCCCTCGCACCCGACCGCTGCGTTCTCTTTCGAAGGTATTGCCCCCCATCGCCCCCATTGTTTCCCATCCCGCAACAATGCGTGGCCAGTAAACCGTTCCACCATTCGCAACAGCCGATGTCATCACCGCCATCTGCAGAGGCGTCACATCGATTTTCCCTTGGCCAATGCTCAAGTTGGCAGTGTCTCCATCATACCAACCGCGTTTGAGATCTTGTAGTGAAGGCAAATAGCCACCGGTTTCCTGATTCGTCAGCAATCCGGTTTTCTCGCCTAGAAAAATCTGCCGA
>Ga0255761_10001122_pt1 | contig 24790 bp, 31 predicted proteins | sample 071ome_29_FD_179961 | JGI IMG/M metagenome (GOLD analysis project Ga0255761, IMG submission 179961) | Coastal salt marsh microbial communities from the Groves Creek Marsh, Skidaway Island, Georgia - 071407BT metaG (version 2) | ecosystem: Environmental > Aquatic > Marine > Intertidal zone >... | reverse complement strand
TTATTCTCATTATGACCTGAAAACGATATGCTAAAAACATGGCGTTCTTGTTATAACTTAAATGTCCGCTTATGGCCGATAATAGACATAAATTTCATAACTTCCAGCAGTGTAGAGTATAGATGTGAACACCAATTTTCATTAATAATCACTTGTAAATTTAAATAAAACTGAAAATGTATATCGCCCAATACTATACAAGTACTGATGAAGAAAAAAAGAAGATAGTTGCGATGATAGAACTACTAGGTTGTGATTTTAGAATTGTGGAAAACATAATCAGTGTTCAAATAAACGATGAACAAACTTTATCTAAACTGCAAAGAAGTGAATATCCACCATACTCAATCCAATAATCTTAACAAAGCTTCACAACCAATAATTGACCTTCTAGTTAAGCCTTGATCTAATATGCGCCCTTCACTGGGGTGTCGCCAAGCGGTAAGGCAATGGACTCTGACTCCATCATGCGTAGGTTCGAATCCTACCACCCCAGCCATTTCAAAGACTCACACCTCCAAAATTGCTTTAAAGATGATTGAGAAGATATTTAGCGACTAAGCTGACATCCGGCAAACACATCGGCATAAATATCGGCACTTTTCTATCTTTTTTACTTTTTTAAAAATATATCTTACTGATATTTTTGTATTTATTAAGGATAAATATCGGCATGCACATGGGTTCCAATCAGCCATTCCACTTCAAGCTTATGTTCCCGGACATAAGCAATAATTTCATCAGCACCATCGAAGGTAATTGTTCCTGACGGATAATCCAGATTCATCACGGGATCCACTATCGCGCAGGCCTCTGGAATCAGAGGTCCTTCACAACATAGGAAAAAGTATTGGTATCTTTATCAAAAAAAGCCGCGACTTCCGGTTTTACTGAAATGTTAGGTGTAAACGGTAATGTTGTCGTCATTCTTAACTCCTTCCTCTTAGCTTCTAAGCTTAACTTGCACTTTCAAATTTATAACACTGTTATAAAAAAGTGAGAGTCAGAACCTTAACTTTAGCCCCGACTCTCACAGCTCCTTCCAACACAACAGCAGGGGAAACAGATATCTCAGACTGCCTGTCCTTTAATAATTAACACTATTACTAATACTGTTGCATAGGTCATGCCAGTTTTTTACTTAGGTATCGAAACAAAGCTATCTTATTGATATAAATTGATTTAATTTATTTTGAGAACAATTTTTCAGGGGCTTGAGCTATCTGACAAACACTGGTTTTTGTCATTTCTGACAATGCAGTTTCACAAACGGCAAGCCAACAAACAGGCCCAGGAATGTCCAGAAAGGAGTTAATGAGTAACAAGCAGTTTATGACAAAACATACCGATGATCACAGCCGCAACGAACAGAAATACCTCAGGACGTAAAGTCACTAAAGCCGTTACGGCAGGGCCCGGACAAAGCCCCACCATACCCCAACCAATACCAAACAGCATTGCGCCACCCAGTAACTTTTTATCTATTAGTGTTTTATCCGGCAACAGAAACTTTAACGCAAAAAATGGCTGTTCTTTACCTTTCACAAGTTGAAAGCCAGGAATTGTAATCAGCAAAGCACCAATCATGACGAAAACCAATGCCGGATTCCACTCACCAAAGATATCCAGAAATGAAAGAATTTTTTCCGGATTCACCATTTCTGAAATAGTCAGTCCTACCCCAAAGAGCAAACCTGTTCCAAAAGCCACTAAGGTATAAGCGAATGCTTTTCCCTGTTTTATATTAGGCATAAGGCCACCTATAACACATAACGGATCAAAGCCACGGTCAACATGGCACTGAGTATGAAAGTGATCGTGGCGCTTATTGAACGCCAAGAAAACCGGGCTATGCCGCAAACCGAGTGACCACTGGTACACCCACTTCCCATGCGTGTACCAAAACCTACCAGAAAGCCCCCGACTAAAAGCATCGGCAAAGAAGCATTTAACTCAAACACAAAGGGTCTCTGAAAAATGAAAGGCGCAACAAGCCCACCTGCGAGCAGTCCCACAATAAAGGCAATACGCCAAAACATATCTCCTTTGGTCTGAAAAAAAACACCGGAAAGAATACCGCTGATACCGGCTATCCTGCCATTCAGCAACATCAGAAAGGTAGCTGCAAGACCAATCAGGATGCCGCCCAGTAAAGCCCACATAATACTCTCAAGCATGTTTACCACTGCCTCATCACAGTTGTATCTGACTCAGAATCCGGCCACCAAAAAGCAAAGCGTAAAACCGATCGCCACAACAATAAACTTTTTAATTTCACCCTACGTAAAATCTCTTTTGCGGTTTTTACTGTTTTGTACACCAATGACCGCGGCCAATGTGCTGACAATCATCTCTAGCCAGCTCAGTTCTGCTTGGTTTTCATTTGTTTTAGACATAATCATTCTCCTTACTCGTTTTATTATGACTAGAGCAAAGACCGTACCAGCTAATTACGTTCACTATACCGCAAACTTGCCTGAGCAGCAGCCTGAGCTGAACAGCCTGTTTACACATCGTCGGTATTCACTTCTTCCAGAATATCTTCAAAAATATCCATGGCGATGGATTTAATATCGAAAGAAATTTTCTGAAACAAGTGGCGCGATGGTGCATTTTTACGCCAGGAGGCAACATGCGTGCGGTTAATCTTTTCATCCTTTAGTTCAAGCACTTTGAGCTTGTCGTCTTCCGTAATTCTGGCATTGATATACAAACCCGGCATGAAAGCAATGCCCATGTTCATGATCACCATTTGCTTCAAGGTGTTCAGACTGTTGCTGGCAAATTTACGCTGGGCATGTGCGGTATACCGCTCACAAAGAGTAGCGATCTGTCTGTGCAGATGATGCCTTTCATCCATAGTCAGCACATCCTGGTTATATAAATCCTTGCCTTCCAGTATTTCCTTATTTGCCAGTGGATGATCCTGGGAAAGCACGATAAATATCGGCTCAATAAAAAGTGCCCTGACCCGGTTTTCACTTGAATGCATTGGCAGCATGGTGAGAATAAAATCATAGTCGCCATTATCAAGCCCCTGCTCCAGTTCCTGTGGAACTCCTTCACGCACATGCAATTTCAGACGCGGGTAACGTTTGTGTAATTCAATTAGTACTTTTGAAAACAGGTAAGGACCGATCGTTGGAGAGACCCCAATCTTGAAGGTACCACTAAGCTCCCTGTTGCTGCTGTCCGCCTGATCCATTACTTGCTGAAACTGCTCAAGTAATTTTCTAACCAGCGGCAATAATTCGCGGCCCGCCGGCGAGAGCAAAGTGCCCGCTCTGGAACGCTCAAATAGTTTGACGCCTAAAGCTTCTTCCAGCGTGGCAATCTGACTGGTTAAGGTGGGTTGGCTGATGTTCAGTTTCTGTGCTGCCTTCCTGAAATTGGACGACATGGCAATATTGACGAAATATTCCAGTTGGCGGATTGAGGGCTGCTTGCTTTTATCTTTCAGATCCATGATTTATCCCCGTTTCCTCTTTTCATGTAGTAAATCACGCACTAAAGAAGAGTTAGAGTTAAGTTATGATAGCTAAAAACTAATCTTTTTCAATTTATGTTAGTTTAAATGTATTAGCAAGCGTTTTTTGTCTCCTTTATTGCCCCTCGCCTATAACCTGAAACACCCATGAATAATACGTAGAAACTCGTTCATAAAGGGAAATGGAGCCATATGCTCCCTGTTGCGCTGCAAGAGGATTATTGATTTCGCCGAGGGCAACGCCCATTAACAATAAACCGTCTGGCGTTTCAAATAATGCCGGACCACCTGAATCCCCAAGCCCTGGCACACCTTCCAGCAAGAGTGCAGTTGAATTGTTATCACGCGGGTCATCGAATATAAATTCCAGCCATTTGCCGGCATTCATGACTGTATTCTGTGCTCTGCGCATTTTGCCATCATTTCCGGTGCCGCCTTTCGTTCCTTCACCCGTAAAGCCCCAACCCAGAAAGGTAACAACTTTATCCCTTTCATCCTTTTCCCGGTACAGGCTGATCGGCGTGATTCCGCTGGGCCGGTCCAACTTGATCAATGCCAGATCAACAGCCTCTACCTGCCGTGGATGTTTATAAGCGGGATGTAATACAAGCTCAGTAACGGCAAACTCTGCACCATCAATCGTGACAGGATAAATACCACCAGCCCGGATGACTTCACCCATTGGGGTCTGTTCCGTACAATGCCCTGCTGTGATCGCCCACTGTTCACTGATTAAAGTGGCTACACAGATTTTATTGTTAAAACGGGTATGTAAATAAAACAGCTGCGGATATTGCTGGGCGTAGACCACATAGTTTGAATCCGGCTGGTCATGACGAATGATAATGGCCTGGGCCTGTGACATACCCAGCAATGTGGCAAACAGCGCAAAGAGTAATTTAAAAGCTGAAACAGTTTTCATGGAAAGATAGAATAAGCATGTCAGGTTAAAACAGGCATTATTATGAATGATCCGGAAAAAGCCCGTCCAGAACGTGAATACGACAAATCCGGTTTTTATACCGAAGGGAAGTCCTTTCGTATCTGGGCTTTACTGGCATGGTTAACTGGGGCCGTGGTTGTTCTCGCTGTGGTTTCAGCATTGCTTAACATTATTCTGCTTTAGCAGAATTACTCTCAGCAGCAGCATCAGCCTCGTTATTTTCAGCACTGTCAGTAGTTTCGTCACTGTCAACATTGCCTTTCGATACCGGCTGACCCCTGTATGGATGTTTGGATAAACCTATATTGGGCGTATAGGTCGTTTTACCTATCCCTTTGATTATCTTGACTAATTTCAGGACAAAATAGAGCGAGCCCAGCACAATAAACAAGCCGATAGCCAAAACCAGCCATTGCGCACCACTCATGGCTCCAGGGTTACTCAGTGCATTGATCAGTTCCTGCATTTCCCCCTCCTGAAGAATAAAAGCCCGAATTATGCAGTAATGCTTAAACTATTACCAATGATGGGAATCTATTGTGGTCAGCCTAGATATTGAATGGGGCGAATAGTTTCAATAACACACCACCAGTTTTTTGAAACGGGAGTTTGCATACCCAGAAAATGACCGGATCAAAATATTAGTTACGAATAATAACCAAACGTAACAGGCCGTTTTTTAGACCGTCGTGAGCGATGTTCAGACAAGACAAAAAGAGTTTTTTATGAAGGCGCTTACACAAAAAGTAAGTAACTGAATAAAAAACTCTTTTTAACGCAGTATGAACGAGCGTAACAGGCCTAAAACTATTGCTGGTTCATGGCGGCGATATATAGTTCTATTTGTTCCAAGCGATTTATCGGATCTCTCAGTTCCAGAATAGCCTGCTTTTCCTTATTTCCAACCGGCAATAACTCAGCCAGACACCAGGCAATTTCTCTTAAATTTTCAAAACTGATATCGATATTCAAATCTTCCACCATGGGGTGAGCAGACAACCCTTTTAACAACTCAACATATTCCTGAAACTCATCACCCACTTCGATGGCTTCAGCATCAACAGAATCATCCGGACGAAAAGTGACCTCTGCCATGCATAAATTATTTTTTTCACGCCATGATTCAACAATCGTAAAAGTGCTTTTACCTTCAACGGTGATTCCCAGTAAACCATTGGGCAATTCATTCCAGTCAACGACTTCACAGTAAGTCCCTACCCGGTGAATATCCAGTTTCTGACCCTGATGAGCGACTTCGTTGCCTTCTTCAATCAGGACAATGCCAAATCCTGTCTGTTGCTTCAGGCACTGACGAACCAGATCTACATAACGTGATTCAAATATTTGTAACGAGATTCTTCCCTTGGGAAAAATAATGGAATTCAGCGGAAAGAGCGGAAGTGTTTCCATAAGCCACTCTCATCCCTGCAAAGCGGTACAAAGTTTTTGGTGAAAACCTTCAAAACCACCATTACTCATAATGACAATGTGATCACCTGATTGGCTATCCGTGACCAGGGTTTCAATCAGCGAATCAACAGATTCCAGAACTGTAAACTCAGGGATGCTGGCAGACGCTATCGCATCCAGATCCAGTTTGGTATCGGCGTTTTTATACCAGTAAACCTTATCAGCAGCATTCAGCGAATCTGCCAGAGTATTCTGGTGATAGCCCATTTTCATGGTGTTGGAACGCGCTTCAATAACGGCTATCAGGCGTCCGGCATTTGTATCAGCTGACAGTGCAGCGCGCTTGCCATCCAATGTGGTTTTAATGGCCGTAGGATGGTGCGCAAAATCATCGTAAACACTCACACCCTTAAAAGTACCCAAAACTTCCAGGCGTCGTTTGACTCCTTCAAATTCTGACAAAGCCTTACAGCTTTGTTGGATACTGACACCAGCATGGGCAGCGGCAGCGATAGCAGCAACTGCATTCTGTACGTTATGACTGCCCAGCAAGGACCAGTTAACCACGACTTTTTCATCTGCAGCTTTTACTTCAAAGCTGGAACCATCCTCTTGCAGCAAACTGACCTGCCAGTCCGCTGCAAGCTGATTGTCAGCCTGTAAACTAAAAGTCTGCCGTGGTGACCAGCTGCCTTTATCAAATACTTCTTCGAGCGCCTGATTACCTGCCGGAGAAATGGCCAGCCCATTCTCTGGAATAATTTTTACCAGATGATGAAACTGTGTCTGAATTGCGGCCAGATCTGCAAATATATCAGCATGGTCAAATTCCAGATTGCCCATGATCACTGTGCGAGGCCGGTAATGAATGAACTTGGAACGCTTATCAAAAAAAGCTGAATCGTATTCATCGGCTTCAATCACAAAAAAAGGTTGCTCACCAAGCCTGGCTGATGCATCGAAATTTTTAGGGACACCGCCGATCAGAAAACCCGGCTGTAATCCGGCATAGTCCAATATCCAGCTTAGCATGCTGGTGGTCGTGGTCTTGCCATGCGTGCCGGCAACAGCCAGTACCCATCGCCCCTGCAAGACATGCTCGGCCAGCCATTGTGGCCCTGAACAATAGGGCAAACCTTCATTAAGCACGTATTCAACAGCAGGATTGCCGCGTGAACAGGTATTGCCAATCACAATCATGTCCGGCTTGTCCTGAAAATGAGCAGGGTCATAGCCTTCACATAGACTGATACCCTGTTCCTGCAACTGGGTACTCATTGGCGGATAGACATGCTGATCCGAACCGCTGACCTGATAACCCAGCTGCTTGGCCAGAATTGCCAGACTACCCATGAAGGTGCCACAGATACCGAGAATATGAATATGCATCGGCGCATTCTATCTTATGAAGAATCGTTTTGCCTTAAGACTCTCATTTCAAAGCTCTTCAATGATTAAATAATGTTGCTGTTGCCGTATAATCCCACTCAACAACAAAGTATCTGAATTATTTATGAGCGATAGCGCTGATTATTACCAAAACACCCGGGAAGACCTGATCCCATTCATCCCTGAGCACTATACAAAAGTCCTGGAAATCGGCTGTGGTGAAGGTAACTTCTGGAATCTGCTGAAACAGCAGGAATCCTTGGAAATCTGGGGCGTGGAACCAAATCCGAGCGCCTCTATCATCGCCCGTCGCAAAGCCCATCAACTGTATGAAAGCTCTTTTGATGAATGCGCTGAAGGTTTACCCAATAACTATTTTGATTTAATTATCTGCAATGATGTGATCGAACACATGCCGGATCATGACCGCTTCTTTGAACAAATCAAAAAGAAGATGTCTGCTAATGGTCATCTGATTGGCAGTATGCCTAATGTGCGTTACTACCCGGTCTTGCGTAACCTGATTTTCAAAAAGGACTGGCCCTATGAAGATGCCGGCGTACTGGACCGCACCCACCTGCGTTTTTTTACGGCCAAAAGCATGCGCCGTACTTTTGAAGAGCATGACTTTACAATCGAAAAATTTGCCGGTGTAAATTCACCCGGCCGCTTTAAATTTTTTATTCTTTTTCTAAACATATTGTTGCTCGGCACAGCCATGGACTCCAAATATCAACAGTTCGGATTCAGCCTGACCAAGAAATAGAAAAAATAAATTATCAAGAATTTTAACGATCTTGAAAAACTGATTGAGCGATGACAAGACGAGGCAAAATTTTTTGAAAAAGCGCAGTTTACAGAACCAGTAAATGAGCATTTTGATAAAAATTTTAACGAAGTATTGGCAAGCTCAGCAGTTTTTCCTTACACACTTATAATTGGGAAAACACCAAATGAACAATATTTTCTATGCGCAATCTGGAGGGGTTACGTCTGTAATCAATGCCTCTGCCTGTGGCCTGATCGAAACTGCCCGTGCCAATCCTGAACTGGGCAAAGTCTATGCTGGTAGAAACGGCATTATCGGCGCCCTCCGTGAAGAATTGATTGATACCAGCCTGGAATCGGCTGAAAGCATTGCTGCACTTCGACACACACCTGCCGGCGCTTTTGGCTCATGCCGTTACAAACTCAAAAGTATTGAAGAAAATCGTGCTGAATATGAGCGGCTTATAGAGGTCTTTAAAGCCCATGATATCCGATACTTTTTTTATAACGGCGGCGGTGACTCACAGGATACGGCTAACAAGGTTGCCCAGTTAAGCCAGGAAATAGATTACCCGCTCACCTGTATCGGCATTCCAAAAACGGTCGATAACGATTTACCGGTGACAGACAACTGCCCTGGTTTTGGTTCTGTTGCCAAATATGTTGCTGTTTCCATCCGTGAGGCCGGACTGGATGTCGCCTCCATGTGTGAGAGTTCAACCAAGGTGTTTGTGATGGAAGTGATGGGACGACATGCCGGTTGGATTGCCGGAGCAGCAGGCCTTGCCGCTGAACAGGAAGGTGATGCCCCTCATGTTATCGTATTCCCGGAAGTCGCTTTTGATAAAGCGGCGTTTATGGCAAAAGTGAAAAGCTGTGTCGATAAATTTGGTTATTGCGCCATAGTGGTTTCTGAAGGGGCACATTATGCAGACGGCACCTTTCTGGCTGATGCTGGTAACAAAGATGCTTTCGGCCACGTTCAGCTGGGCGGTGTTGCACCGACTCTGGCCAATATGATTAAAGATGAGCTGGGGTATAAATATCACTGGGCTGTTTCAGATTATCTGCAGCGTGCTGCCCGTCATATTGCCTCAGCAACCGATGTTGAACAGGCCTATGCCATGGGTAAAGCGGCCATGGAATATGCCCTGGCTGGCAAGAATGCAGTGATGCCAACCATTATTCGCACAAGTCACTCACCTTATGCCTGGGAAGTTGGTGAAGCCAAATTATCTGATGTAGCCAATGTCGAAAAAATGATGCCGCCAGAATTTATTACTGAAGATGGCTTTGGTATCACTGAAGCGGCTAAAGAATATTTCTCGCCCCTCATTCAGGGTGAAGATTACCCCCCGTATAAGGATGGTTTGCCACAGTATGCAAGGCTGAAAAAAATCCTCATTGATAAAAAGCTGCCTGCCTGGTCTGAATAATCCAGATTAAACATTGCCATGTATTATGAAATTTTTTCCATTATTGCGCCGGTATTCGTGTGCGCTTTTATCGGGTTTATCTGGGTAAAACTGGGACAGACTTTCGCTGCAGATTTTGCCAGCAAAATCATTGTCTATATCAGTACGCCCTGTTTAATCTTTTCCACCTTCATGGAAGTGGATATTGATAGATCAGCCTTTTTAAATTTGCTGCTGGCGGCAGTTTTAACCACGCTTTGTTCCGGTCTGATTGCCTGGCCTGTGCTAAAAATTCTGAAACAGGATTTATACGCCTTCTTGCCGTCACAAATATTTCCCAACTGCGGCAATATGGGCTTGCCACTTTGCCTGCTCGCCTTTGGTGAGGAAGGCCTGGCCCTGGGGATTACTTTTTTCACCATTAATGCTGTGTCGCATTTCAGTGTTGGCGCGTCGATTTCTGCAGGGCAGCTATCCTTTAAAAACCTGTTGAAGAACCCGATTTTTGTCGCTGTGCTAATCACCTTAATCATGGTCTTTAATGGTATTAAGTCACCTGTCTGGTTGTACAACTCCACAGAACTGCTCGGTGGTATTTCGATTCCAATGATGTTGATCGCCCTTGGCGTTTCCCTGGCACAATTTAAAATTTCAAGTTTGAAACTCAGTCTGGCGTTGTCGATCTTCAGATTGGTAACAGGCTTTGTTGTGGGGGTGGGTATTACTTTACTGTTAGGCCTGGAAGGCGCAGCCAGAGGCGTGGTGATCCTGCAAAGCACCATGCCCATTGCCGTATTTGCCTACCTGTTTGCCTCACAAAACAATCGTCGCCCGGATGAAGTGGCCGGCACGGTTGTAATTTCAACGATTTTATCTTTTCTGACTTTGCCACTGTTGCTTTTATATATTCTTCCTTAAATTCTTTGCAAGTCGGAACAGCCAGTCAGGTATTGGAATTTCATCCACAAGAGAGCATGTAAGTAAAAAAATATAAAACGAGCAGTTTGGGTTGGCCTTTAAAATAGCTCTAACGAAAACGACTAGTCTCGTAATTCATATCTGACAATGGGTCCAGTTAAGGTTGCTGGCAATAAAGAACCATCTTTCCCAATACTCAATTGATGTCCAAATGCCTGGATTTTCCCCTTGAAAGAGCCATCTTGCTGATCAATTTGTAATAAATATGACTCGGTCATTGACACACCTTTTGGCTCTGCACTCAGATATAACTCACCATCCGGTGAAAATGCGATACTGATTATCCTTCCACCATAATGCCATTCTTTTAGATAACTTCCTTCTGCGGTAAATATTTGTATTCTGCCGTTTTCACGGTCAGCGACATAGACAGTACCATCAGGCGCTACAGCTATACCATGCGGCAGATTGAATTCACCGGCCCCATTGCCGCGTTGACCCCATTCACGTATTTTTTGACCAGAAGGGTCATAAACAACAATACGGCCATTTGCATAGCCATCAGCAACGTAAATTGAACCATCGTCGGCAAAAGCAATATCTGCTGAGGCACGCTGTATTCTTTCAATATCGGGAATACCACCAACACTTATCTCCAACAAAATATCTCCCTGCGGAGAGAATTTATAGATCATCGAAGTCATGGCATCGACTGCCCAGACATTCCCTTCTTGATCTAGCCTAATACTATGAGCATAGTCGAAAAGCCCTTTACCAAATGACCGTATGACTGTTCCATTCCTGTCAGTAACAATTATGGCGTCGATATCAGAATTTCGTTGAATAATATAGAGATTCCCGTCTCCATCACCTGTAACAGCAGGGACTCGGCCAATATCCAGAGAGGGAGAAAGGGAAATTTCAAATCGCTCAGTTTCAAGCAGTGGCGCAGCATTAATCAATGCTCTTAGTTTGGCGTCGGTACCATCATCCGGACCAAATATTTCATCATCTACCTGGGCCAATGAAGAGCTTGCCAATATCAATAATGAAATGACACTACCTATAAATATCTGCTTAGTACTTTTCATATCGTTAAAAATTTATAAAAAACCCTAAAACAGTGATGACTGCAAATTCTTCGCTAAGACGTATTTTTACTATACTACTGGTTTTAAGTCAGCATCAAGGTGCCAGCCTTTGAATAGCCCAACTGCCACCTTTCTGCAAAGAATATTCAAAACGGTCATGTAAGCGGTTGGCGCCTCCCTGCCAGAATTCAAACATACTGGGCGTAACTCTGATACCACCCCAGAAATCCGGTAAGGGAATTTCTCCCTTGCCAAATTTTTCCTTCATATGTTCAACCTGGGTAAGCAGCACCTGTTGGGATGTTAAAGGACGGCTTTGCTCAGAGGCCCAGGCAGCCAGCTGACTTTCCCTTGGGCGGCTTAAAAAATATTTTAGGGACTCGGCAGCGGAAATTTTTTGTGCCTGCCCCTGAATTTTTACCTGTCGGTCAATATCATTCCAGGGAAAATGCAGACTGACTTTTGAATTTCCTGCAATTTCTTTAGCTTTACGGCTGCCATAGTTGGTGTAAAACACCAGGCCTTTTTCATCCAGATGTTTTAACAGTACGATGCGTTGTGAGGGCTGACCGTCTGCTGCAACCGTTGCCACTACCATGGCAGTTGGATCATCCAACTGCAGATCAATCGCCTGTTGTAACCAGAATTCCAGCTGCTTTACAGGGTCTGCATTTAAGTCTTCCCTGTTCAGACCACCCTGCAGATATTCACGTCTGAGATTTTCCAGCTCCATCAAAAATCCACTTGCACATCGAATTCAAAAATTCGTTCAGACTTGATCCCAGTGCCAAACTCAAAATAGCCTCTGCCATGTTTCTTGCCAGCAACCCAGCCACCGGTATAGGTAGTGCCATCGGCCCAGCGATATGTGCCTTCACCGTTAAAATTGTCATTCCGAAATTCACCGGAATAATTTTCAGTATTATCAATCAGCCAGATTTCTGAATTACGGTCTTCAACCCAGTCCCGCACCATAAATGCCTGGGTCCCCTGACCATTACGACGATTATTGCGCCAGTTGCCAATATACACATCGTAAATATTATTGAGACTGCTCCAGCCTGCACTACGGTTCCACATAATGCCTCGGCCCTGCTTTTTACCCAGCATCCAGTTGCCTTTGTAGATTTCACCACCGTCCAAATATTCCAGACGACCATTACCATGATACTGGCCTTCACGGAATTCACCGCGGTAACGAGTTAAGCCTCGCTCGGTTTCCTGCACAAGAATGCCATAACCGGTAATGCAATCACCTCGCAGACAACCTATTTCATCATCTTCTGCTGCAAAAGCAGTGCAGGAACAAATCAACACTAATACTGACAATATACTTTTCATTAATCCGGACATTTTCTTAACCTGATTTCTATTTAAATCCCTGTTAGTAACAGAATTGTACCTTATACATGCCACTAACCCTAACTGGCAAAGCCGGGTGACTTCGCTTATATTTGCCGTTCGCAAAATGATTTTTCAAGGGGGAATGATGGCTTATAAAGTAGCATTTATAGGACTTGGTGTGATGGGTTTTCCTATGGCTGGGCATTTAGCCAATGCAGGTCACCAGGTCACTGTTTACAACCGTTCAGCTGAAAAGGCATCAAACTGGGCAACTACCTACAACGGTGATACAGCAGCCACCCCCGCAGCGGCAGCTGAAGATGCAGATTTTATATTCACCTGTGTCGGCAATGACGATGATTTACGTTCAGTCACTATTGGCGAGAACGGTGCATTTTCCACTATTAAGGCCGGCGCTGTTTTCATTGATAACACCACAACATCCGCCGAAGTTGCCAGAGAACTCAGCAAGATTGCTGAGGATGCGGGTTTCAGTTTCCTGGATGCTCCTGTATCCGGCGGCCAGGCCGGTGCCGAAAACGGCAAATTAACTGTCATGATGGGTGGCGATGAAGCAGCCTTTACTAAAGCCAAGCCTGTCATCGAAGCCTTTGCGGCAAACGTCCAGTTAATTGGCCCCAGTGGTTACGGCCAACTCTGTAAAATGGTCAATCAACTTTGCATAGCCGGTGTTGTGCAGGGACTATCCGAAGGCATTCATTTTGCCAAACGTGCCGGGCTTGATATAGAAAAAGTCATCTCGGTGATCAGCAAAGGTGCTGCGCAATCCTGGCAGATGGAAAACCGCTATCAAACCATGGCAGCCAACCAATTCGATTTTGGTTTTGCCGTTGACTGGATGCGCAAAGACCTGGGTATTGCCATGCAGGAAGCTGAAAAAAACGGCGCTTCTTTACCGGTCACTAAAATCATTGATGGTTATTATGAGCAGGTCCAGGCAAACGGCGGCAAGCGCTGGGATACTTCTTCACTAATCACCCTGCTTGAAAACAAATAAATCTTGAAGCACAGATTCAGCTGCTGCAGGAGCAAAAGGGATGAAATTATTTTCAATAAGCCTTCTTGTACTGATTTTGTGCTCATGTAATTCAACAACCATCTACATGGTAAGACATGCAGAAAAAGCTGATGGAAATAATCCTGACCCAGGTTTGACAACAGCAGGTTTGGCGCGGGCAGATGCCTTAAAAGACACCTTAAAATATGCCTCAATTAGCTAAATTCATTTAGCTCTTCACAGGTTAAATAAGGATGTTTCCTGAATATTGGTGATTTTCACCAGCAACGCAGGAAAAATAAGCAAGACCAGAAAAGCAGGAATAGCAGGAATAGCAGGAATAGAAGGTGGCAGGAACAGATGGGGAAAAGGTGTCAGAGTAAATAAATTACTCTGACACCGGAACAGATTAAAGCGCGAAGCAATACAACAATCCGAAACCACCCGTATTGATGAGTGCCTGTTGACTGCAAGCCTGGCTGTCATGCGCAGAATTCCAGTTCGGGAAATCGTGATGCCCGACTCTAGCTTTACCATTCCCACTGCTGGTCCAGTTATTACAGGTCATATCCTCACCTGCCGGATAGGCCGTACCATCCGCCTGAGAACCCGTCAGAATATCGTGACGGTTAGGCGCAAAGCCGGTACCCGGAATGCGTTCACCTATTGCAGTAAGGGCAGTAAGCGGCCCAAGCCGGTGATTCAGACTATGTAAATCATCAACATTGGCTGCAATGCGATAACCGTTAGCATTGAACCAAGGGCCCTCACCGATTCGGTCACGGGCATTCACTGCGTTTGGTCCCTGTGTGCTTAAATAGGCATGGAATGTTCTGTCGATACCTGCTGCATCTGCCTGACTCTGGCAGATTGCATCTGCACCCGCCAGACCACCCAAATCAGCACCATTACCGGAACCAACAGCCGTTACAAAGAAACTGACCGGACCCGTGGGAGGTTGAGCCACAGTCGCTGCTGAACCGATGATGCCTGTCAGCGCAAGTGCGGCAAGCGTTAATGTTTTCTTATTCATTATGACTCCTTATTATTTTTTGTTGGTACATTCTGTTGAGTGATCAGCCAATATAACCGCGGCTGTACGACCAGCACTACTGAACTTTTTCTTGTTCTACTTCTTGTACTACTTCCTGAACTATCTCGCTAGTGAATAACTAAGCTACTGTATTTAGATACTGAAATTCAATCTTTTATGGATGAAATATATCGCTCTCAGGTATTGCCCGTCATTTTACGGTAAGTTCGCATTACCACACGCTGCCACCAGAGAATAAAGCCGGTAATAAACATACCTGCCGGAATCAGGCTGATAAACAAAAGCAGCCAGGTAACCCAGGCTGCGTCAAAACGGCCGAAATGCACATCAACCATGAAATCCAGAAAGCCAGAGCTGCGATCAGCCCTGATTTCACCGAGATTCATAATAAAGGCATTCGGTTCCAGCTCGCCTGAATCCAGCATCGCCTGAATCTCTGGATCCGGCATGCCTATCAGGCCCATATTAAGCGCATTACTTAAACCAAGTGTATCGGTGACAGTACGAAAGGTATCGGGAATAGTTATCAGCATGCCACTGATGCCCCAGGCAAACATAAAAAACAGACACCAGAAACCAAACACACTGTGAAACTGCCAAAGCATGCCACGCGGACTTTTTTTGCTCGGGTAAAATCCCTGACGCCATTGCGCTTTACCGCGCCACCAGATAACCAAGCCGCTTAGCATCATGACTAAAAATAAAACAGCACCCCAGCCATTGATTCGCCGCCCGCCATTATCAATAAAAAGATCATCATGAAAGTCAATCAACCAGCGGTAAACCTTGGCCTCCCAGGGCAAGGAACTCCCCCTATCAAGCCCCCGGTATTGGTCGAAATAACGATTTTGAGTCACCCCATCCTGCCTGAGGACAACCAGCACTGCCCGTTCGGGATCGGAAGACTGATTAAACATGAAGACTTCAAAATCGCTGTAGACCTCTTCGATCTGAGCTTCCAGCTCATCATCCGACAACGGACCACTCGCTGTAGGCAGCACATTGCCGGGAACAAAATAGCGATCCAGTTTATCTTCCAGCAGATAAACCGCACCACTGACGCTTATCATGAGAATGTAAAGGCCAAGCACAATGCCTGCCCAGAGATGTATTTGAAATAATGCTTTATTGAGGAAATGGGTCTTCGGAGCGGAGACCCATCTTTGCCATGTGTTCAAGAGAGTTTTTTAAGCTCACATAAATTCTGGTTCTTTTTCGTAAACAGTAAGATTCTCTGAATCCAGCCAGCCGTTTTCCTGCCAGACAGAAATTCTCGCTTCAGAGTTACAGACGCCATCATTCGGTCGGGCGAAAGAACCATCTTCTTTCTGGACAAAGCATACGGCACCAGCTGGCTCTCCGGAGTTGAGTGGCAACATAACCACTTTAACCAACTCACCAGGCTTAAAGGTAGTACCATTTACTCCCTGACGCATGGCGTGTACCTGTGCTGCTCCTTCAAAACCCCAGGTCTGTTTGTTGCCCTGCTCATCTTCCACTTCGATATACAGCCAGCTGTGCGGATTATTAAAAGCCCAGCGTAACACCCGGCCAATAACAATCTGCTCTTTTGTCACATCAAACATGGCGAAAGAATGATGTGCGGTAGCACTTTGTAAGGTGGCAAGCATGCCGGAAATAATGATGGCTGCAATTGTTAGTATTGTTTTTTTCATTGTTAAAGCCTCAAATTATTTTTGAAAAACAGACCCTGCTTACTGATTCATCGGATTGAGCGATTGCCCCGGGATATCGGGAAAATCAGTGAAACCTCGGGGATCTTTGTATTCCGGATCTCCTGGCAGGTAGAAAAAAGTTCTGCCGTTTTCATCCTGATAGGAGTTACTGCTGGAGCTACACTCCCAGTTACGAATCCTCGCACCAAACTCAGCCAGTTCAGGACTGGAATTATGCACATAAACAGCGGATTGCGGCGCCTGCAAACCAATAGGATCATAAAAGGTGACCTGGGTAACTAACTGACGTACGCCTTCTGAACTTAACTGCTGCTGCCAGGTCTCAACCAGTTCCATTTGATTACTGGTCAAGGGCATGCCACGGAGATAATCAGCAGGATTTACCCACTTGGTCCATATAATCAGCTTGTCACCGTCCCAGAAGCCAATACTGTCACCAGTTGCAGAATGCTTACCATCTATATTGACGTGTTCCGCATTGATATAAACACGACGGGTTTCATTCATAAAATCATTCAACATCCATGTCTGAGTGGGAGTATTCGCAAACTCCTTGACGTAAGGCTCCCATAACCAGCGTACCACTCCTGGATATTCACAGTTGGTCAGACGATCATAGAGCTGCTCACCATTTGCGGTTATTTCAGCCCGACGCTGCCTGAAATGCTCTTCATAAGCTGGTGTTAAAACCCCTTCCTTGACTGTGCCTCCTGGCGACATGGCTACCGCCATTGAACCGTCTTCCAGGAAGATGGAAGGCATACTGTTAAAACCTGCACTCCACAAACCATCCCAGACAGGAATAGTGGCCATTGTATGCTGAGTACCACCATTAGCTTGTTCGAGTAAGTAATTGTAGTGCTCTTCAGCTGTTGCAAAGTCCCGCGGAGGGTACTCAACCGGGGGATCTCCCGGTGCCCTTGCGGTAAGGGTTTCCATTTGAGCCAGACTGCCCGACTGTAGACCTGCCAGTGAACATGCAAGAAGTAGGATTTGTAATAGAGGTTTATTTGTTTTTATTGTTTTCATGGTTTTGATTTTTGTTATTTTCAGTTCCGTCATCTTAGCGATTAACAAAAAAAATGTCTAAATTTAATCTCTGGAGATCACCTTATTTGCATAATTAACAGACCATTTAATACCTCAATTAAAAGACCATTAAAAGATTATTTAAAGTTAGTGTTAAAAAATAAACTTAAATAATCCGGGGCTATTGACGCTATTCATTTTTGTAGGTAGTGTATTTGCGTCGTGGCTTTGATCATAAATAAATATGGAATTTGACAACGACCGTTCTCAAGTTCTTCGCTTGAATCTCGCTGGTAATCCAATTGAATGGCTTACCTGGCAGGAAGCCACTACCCTCTACGCTCGTGAACTCGTAACCTGGACCCTTGGAGACACCATCAGAACCATCTGGGGTGGAACTTCACGTTTCAGTGGCGAACGCAGCTTTATCAAGCTACACAGTATCATTGCCTGCGCTGGTGACGTGCATCATAACTATTCAAAAAAACCAGCCCTGAACAACAGAATATTATTCCGCCGGGATCAGCACTTATGCATGTATTGTGGTAAGGAATTCCTAGACAAAGATCTGAGTTGTGATCACATCATGCCAACGTCCCGCGGCGGGAAAAATATCTGGACCAATGTCGTGGCGGCCTGTCGGCGCTGCAATCACTTTAAACAGGATCGTACGCCTGAAGAAGCCCATATGCAGCTACTGGCATTACCTTTTGAACCGAATCCTGCTGAATATCTGGCACTGATGAACAGTTCCAGGATTCGTGCCGATCAGATGGAATTTCTCAAATCACAGTTTTCCAAAAACTGTCGTTTGCAGTAAGTCGCGAACAACCTTTCCTACACCAAAAATTTCTGAACAATTTTGATGAACTGCTCAGGTTTTTCATTATGCACCCAATGACCCGCATTACTTACAACTTTAACGCTGGCATTGGGAAATTGCGCTAGAGTTTGCTCCTTATACTCCGGCAACAAATAGGAAGAACGTTCACCTTTTACAAAAAGCGTGTCACCTGAAAACTGTCGGGAAGTCGTTTGCCAGCCTTTCAGCAAGGTGTAATCCTTCGCAATGACAGGCAAGTTCATACGCCATTGAAATTCACCTGAACTGTTTCGCTGCAGATTTGTTAGTAAAAAGTCTCTTATTGCTTTATCCGGGACATCTGCCTTTAACAAGCTATCTATTTGTTGACGGCTTGTTGCTGCTTCCAGATTAATTTTCAACAAGGCATTTAATTCCTGGTTCGGCCCATTATCCAATTCCTCTGTATAAGCTACCGGCGCAATATCAACCACAACCAGCTTATTAACCCGCTCCGGAGAGTTCAGGGCAAGCTGCATTGCTATTTTGCCTCCCATGGAATGTCCGATGAAATCGGCATTTGAGATAGCCAGGGCATCCATGGTTTGGGCAATGTCTTCAGCCATTTCCGGATATGACATACTGTCAGCATGCGGAGAACGTCCATGGTTACGCGCATCAAAGCCATAAACCTTAAAATCATCGGCAAAGACTTTAGCCTGGGTAGTCCAGTTGCCATGCTGCCCGAACAGGCCATGTAAAATGATTAAAGGTTTTCCTGCAGTGGAGTATTGCTTATAAAAAAGCTGCATAAAAAACTGACTTAAAAATTCTCTTTGATATAAGCAAGGACATCCTCGTGATGGGATTTGGTATTCACTTTTTCCATGATGTGCTTAAGCTTGCCATCTTTATCAATAATAAACGTCATACGGTTTATCCCCATGTACTCTTTACCCATAAATTTCTTCAAACCCCAGACACCATATTTATCGGCCACGGCATGGTCTTCATCGGATAAAAGCGTAAAGTTCAGCTTATCTCTTTCTTCAAACTTGGCCAGACGTTTAGGCGCATCAATACTGACGCCCAACACTTCAACACCCAGCTTCTTCAGTGCTTTTTCACTATCACGAATACCCTGTGCCTGGACCGTGCAACCGGGCGTCATTGCCTTGGGATAGAAATACAACACAACAATCTTGCCTTTGTAGTCACCTAAACTGTGTTTTTTTCCATGCTGATCTTCCAGTGTAAAAGCCGGGGCTTTATTGCCAATCTTGGGTAATGCCATAAATTCCTCCTTAGCCAGTTTCTGTTAATTCAGACAACGCTGAATCGATATCTATATCGGGATAAGTCTCGGCGAACAGGCTGCGTTCCTGTTCATAAGCCTGGGTATTTCCCGCTTCTGTTAAACGCTGGATTTCAGCTAACCAGCTGTCCGGATTTTGCCGGTAACTGAAATCTGCTGCCGGTGCCAGACTTGCTGCCATTTCCAGCTGCGCTGCAGGCTGCTCTAACCCGCCAAGATCAGATTCCGCTTGAGTAGAAAATGCGGCAGCTTCCTCTAGGTTAGCTGATTCGGCCTGGCGTTCCTGTATCAGGGTTCTGCTTCTCTCCAGACGCGCTTCTGCAGCTACGGCATCTGCATTGGTCTCTGCACTTTGTATATTTGCAGTATTTACGGTGTTTACCGTATTTGGATTGCCGTCAGTCTGAAGAAGCGGCGCTGCTTCGTCAGCACTGACTGTTTCGTCTGTTGGCATATCCGATAGCTGAATAGATAATGCTTCAATCTCGCCAATCTCATTTTGCAACAGTTCAGCTTCATTATTTAAAAACAAAGAGACCGCTAACACGGCCACGCAAATACTAGCAGCAATGGAGTAAGCCTGCACGGGTAAGCCCTGAATAAAATTACTTTCAGGCCTATAAACGTGATTAATCTGAAAAAGGGTTAAATCGGGCGAAAAATTTTATGTCAGTAATTTTTCAAGGACTTCAGGAATAAATGGACGGCCCTGAGCATTGACCGCAGCACCAGTAATTTCAGCACTTAACAGAGTTTTCGTATCACGCTGGCGGACAATCTCCTGGATAAAGAGAAATTTTAAATGGGACTTTCTGACAAACCGGGTTTTAACAGTAAAGCTATCGCCACTCGTTAATGAGCCTTTATAGTCAAGCTCAGCTCTGATCACGACCAGATTTACGCCTTCTCTGGCAAGGGCAGCAAAATCAATACCCTGCTCTTTCAGAAAAACATGCCTGGCATGTTCCAGATAGTTCTGATAGACAGCGTTGTTGACGACACCCTGCAAATCACATTCGTAGTCCCGTACGCTAAATAGTAGCTCACTGATATCACTCACTTTAGTTCTCCTGTACAACGAACATTGACGCTGGTTAATCCAAGCCTGCAAAAGCCGATTTATTCAGAACTTATCCACAACCCGCTTTGATTCTGAGTAGCTGTGGATAAAACTGTGAAAAACTTGCTGTATTTAGTTTTGTCAATAACCCAATCCACAAATTTTAACTTTTTATAAAGAGAGCTCTCTGTAATATTTACATTATTATCAAATAGTTAGGTGAAAAAAAAGTTAAAAATGCCAAGTTATTAAAGCTTCTTAAACAGATTATTACGAAATTTCGCTATGTGCATAAAATCATTACAATTATTAATGAATATTAGCATTGTATATACAAATTATTGAAAGTATCGATGCGCAACATCTACAATTTTTTGTTGGCTGAGCGAGCTTATTTGACTCCACCAAGCGCATAAAAAATCAAAACTGGCTTTGACTTAAGGCTTATTTTAAATCAAAGCGTTATTCACTACTTTTATTAGACTGAAATGGTAAGTATCTTGTTTTACCTTTGTTCTTATACAGGAATTAAGTTGAAGTTTGGGGAAACTCTATAAAAATGACTAAGCATCAGACATCAGCAAAACAGCAGAGCTGGCTATATCACCCTCAGAGGCTAAGATTTCGAAAGATCCTGTTCCAGATACATTTATGGAGCGGGATCAGTCTCGGACTCTATATTTTTTTCATCAGCATTACCGGCAGCGTGCTTGTTTACCGCAATGAGCTATATGTAGCTGCTACACCCAATCCAGTTATTTCAGGTAATCAGGGTTCAATGCTAAGTGAAGCACAATTAACTGAACAGGCCCTGCTCCTGAATCCCGGCTACGAAGTCACACGCGTGACTCAAGCGCGTAATCCTGATCAGGCTGCAGAAATCTGGATGGCGTCAGAGGGCAATATCCGAAAACGATTTTTTGACCCATACACTGGCGCCGATATTGGCAGCGCTGCCAGAACAGGACAAATGCTGGTTATCGGTTTGATTAATCTGCATGAAAGTTTTCTTTTAGGCCCGACCGGACGAAAAGTAAACGGTATTGGTGCAATGCTCATAATGCTGATTGTGTTTACCGGGCTGGTCATCTGGTGGCCTGGAGTCAAACGTTGGCGCCGAAGCCTTAAATTGCAAACAGGTGTCAATTGGAAGCGCACAATCTGGGACGCCCATAGCATGCTGGGAATCTGGAGCTTTCTGTTTATTCTGGTCTTTGCGTTTAGTGGTGTTTACCTCAGCTTTCCTGATTTTTTCCATCAGCTTGGTGACCGCCTGCAACCCATCACCGATGAAAATGCCGGTTCACGTTTTGTTGATAAGGCGCTTTACTGGCTCGCCTTCCTGCATTTTGGACGTATCAACGGTATTGGTCTGGTTTGCGGTGGCCCCGGATTCTGCGACCAGTCAGTCAAAGCATTATGGGCGTCGTTCGGTCTTGTGCCTGCAATCATGTTTGTTACCGGTGCAACCATGTGGTGGAACCGGGTTCTTCGGCGTTGGTTAAAACGCAGCTCTAGCAGTTAACGGTATTTACAGGTTTCAGTCTTACTAGGGCAGGCTCCCAGAGATCTCTGAATCAATTACTACCTACCATGACTGAGCTTTCTAAGCTTCATAAAAAAAACCAACCAAAGCTGGTTGGGCTTTCTGTTTGGTGCCGCCACCAAGAGTCCCAAGCTTTTGGAGAGAGGGGGACCTACTGATACAAGTCAGTTGCTACCTACCACGGCTGAGCTATAGCGGCTAAAACTGTTACTCTTTCTATCTATGTGTCGCTAAGTCAGTTGCTACTCTTTATCCTGCGGCTGAGCTTTTTATTCTGCATAAAAAAAGCCCCAATCTTTCGATTAAGGCTTTTTAAATTTGGTGCCGCCACCAAGAGTCCCAAGCTTTTGGAGAATGGGGGACCTACTGATACAAGTCAGTTGCTCTATTACGGCTGAGCTTTTTAAGCTTCATAAAAAAAGCCCCAGTCTTTCGATTGAGGCTTTTTAAATTTGGTGCCGCCACCAAGAGTCGAACTCGGGACCTACTGATTACAAGTCAGTTGCTCTACCACGGCTGAGCTATAGCGGCTAATTCTGTTTCTAAAGACAGGGCGCGAATACTACCAATCTCCACCCTATTGATCAATATTTTAAGGTAGAATTGCCTCATTCTGAAACAGATTAATCCGGGATGTTGATGTCTTCTTCTGATACTACCTCCATTGAAATGTCCTCTGCCTGGCAGGCACTGCAAAAGCATCAGCAGCAACTATCGAATACCCGTATCAGTGAGCTCTTTGCCCAGGATCCGGCGCGCTTTGAAACATTCAGCCTACAGGCCCCCGAGCTGTTTTTCGATTATTCAAAACACTTAATCACGACAGAAACACTGACTCTGCTACTGGAACTTGCCAGACAGGCAGGTATGCAGGAAGCCATCGCTGCCATGTTTGCCGGGGAATTAATCAACAACACCGAACAGCGCCCTGCCCTGCATGTCGCCCTGCGCAGTCCACACATAAATACGCCAGAGGAAAAACAGGTTCACGCAACACTCGCCAGAATTGATGGCTTTGTGGCAAAAATCCACAATGGTGAATGGACCGGCTTTAGCGGTAAAGCCATTACCGATGTCGTTAACATCGGCATTGGCGGCTCTGATCTGGGGCCTGCCATGGTTTACGCAGCCTTGGCACCCTTCCATGCAGACCAGCTACGTTGCCACTTTGTTTCCAATGTGGATCCTGCCCACCTGCAGCAGACCCTAGCAGCTTTAAGCCCTGAAACCACCTTATTTGTTATTGCATCCAAGACCTTTACCACGCTGGAAACCCTGCAGAATGCCCAGGCAGCCAGACACTGGTTACAGGCAGCGGCATCATCCGAACAAGCCATGGGCCAACACTTTGTAGCCGTTTCTTCCAATACTGAAAAAGCTACAGGTTTTGGTATCGCAGAAGAAAATATCTTCCCGATGTGGGATTGGGTCGGTGGACGTTATTCCCTGTGGTCAGCTATCGGCCTACCCATAGCCGTGGGCACCAGCATGCAATGCTTCAGGGAATTACTGGGTGGCGCCCATGCCATGGATGAGCATTTTAAAAGCAGTCCGCTCGAAACAAATATGCCGGTTTTAATGGCGCTTTTAAGCATCTGGTATCTGAATTTCTTCAAGGCTGAATCCCAGGTCGTGCTGCCTTATGTTCGGAACCTGCATTTGTTCCCGGCATTTTTACAACAGCTGGATATGGAAAGCCTGGGAAAATCTGTTGCTAAAAATGGCGATAAAGTGGAAGGCGATAGTGGCGGCATCATCTGGGGCAGTGCCGGCACGAATGGTCAGCATTCATTTCATCAATTGCTACATCAGGGAACGCATTTAATCCCGGCTGATTTTATTGCCAGTGCAACAAGCACCACCGGAGAAACTGAGCAGCATCAGCATCTGCTGGCAAACTGTTTTGCCCAGAGTCAGGCCCTGATGCAGGGAAAATCATTAGCGGAAGTTCAGGCAGAATTAGCAGCACTGGGTTATGAAGACAATGCAATCGCCTCGCTCGCACCACACAAAGTCATCGCCGGTAATAAACCCAGCAGTACCATCATGATGCAGGCATTAACACCCGCTGTCTTGGGAGCTCTGACTGCAGCCTACGAACATAAGGTTTATACGCAAAGTATTATTCTTGGCGTGAACGCTTTTGATCAGTGGGGTGTTGAATTGGGCAAACAGCTCAGCACACAGCTATTCCAGGCCATAAGTACTGACGAAACCTGCAATAAATTCGATGCTTCAACTAATGGCCTGATTAATTTCTGTAAGAAAAATCAATAAATATAAATTGGTAAGTGTAAGCATTAAAAACGTCATTAGCGTGGCCAAGACGAGGCAATACTTTTCGAAAAAGCGTAATTTACAGTTTAGTAAATGAGCATTTGTGAAAATACCTAAAGATGCCCCGGCAAGCGTAATAGTTTTAAATACGTCATGAGCGCGGCCAAGGCGAGGCAAAACTTTTCGAAAAAGCGCAGTTTACTGGTCAGTAAGTAAGCATTTAGAGA
>Ga0255761_10001119_pt1 | contig 24814 bp, 21 predicted proteins | sample 071ome_29_FD_179961 | JGI IMG/M metagenome (GOLD analysis project Ga0255761, IMG submission 179961) | Coastal salt marsh microbial communities from the Groves Creek Marsh, Skidaway Island, Georgia - 071407BT metaG (version 2) | ecosystem: Environmental > Aquatic > Marine > Intertidal zone >... | reverse complement strand
ATAGCTCTCTAATCTGAATTTCTAGTAAAACGTTCTGGGCGCGGCGGGCCTCTTACAAGCCGTATTGGCGGGAGGCAAGATCACGCATGATTTCCTCAGAGCCCCCACCAATCGCATTGACCCGGACCTCGCGATACAACCGCTCAGAGCGGCAACCACGCATGTAGCCAATTCCGCCCATGATCTGTAATGCCTCCCGGGCACAAAACTCCATGACCTCACTCGCCTGCACTTTCAAAAGGGCGATGTCTGCAGGATCGGGATTACCCGCCTCGATAGATTCATTGCAACAGCGGATGTAGGCCTGTGTTGCATTAATTTTCTGCTTCATCATGGCAATCTTGTGGCGAATCACCTGATGATCGGCGAGCCGCTTGCCAAAGGTTTTGCGCTCACGAGCCCAGGCAACAGCTTCCTCCATACACACGCGTGCATAGGCCTCCATACCCACGGCCATCGCCATCCGCTCAGCGTTGAAATTGGTCATGATCACCTTGAATCCCTGATTCTCCTCGCCAATCAACTGGTCGACAGGAACTCGCAGGTCGTCAAAATAGAGCGTCGCGGTATCCGACGCCCACCAGCCCTGCTTGCGCTCAAGGGCGGTGCGGGAAAACCCGGGTGCATCAGTCGGAATCAATAGCATCGACACCCCTGTTGCCCCTTCTCCCCCAGTGCGCACGGCGGTAGAGATCCAATTCGCGCGCATGCCGCCGGTGATATAAGTCTTCGAACCGTTTACGATGAAATGATCGCCGTCACGCACCGCGGTGGTTTGGAGATTCGCCACATCAGAACCCCCACCGGGCTCGGTTATACCAAGGGAGATCCACGCCTCGCCCCGCAGGACTGGCGGGGCGACCTGCTCTTTCATCGCCTCGCTACCCCAGTTAATGACGGGAGGAAGCCCGATGCCATGAACCATCAGACTGGCGTTGACCCCGCCCACTCCTACCCGGGACAGCTCCTCATTGGCGATCTGGCTGAACCATACGTCCCCCGGTGTGCCACCGTACTGCTCGGGGTAGCCCAATCCCAACAAACCCACCGCCGCCGCTTTTGGCCACAACTCGGTTGGGATCTCGCCGGCCTCGTCCCAGTCTTCCGCATGCGGCATGATTTCGGCATCAACAAAACGCCGCAACTGCATACGCCACTCCTCGTGGCTGGGCGTTATATTGGGGTTGTAAAGCCGAGCGCTATCGAAATCCAGACTCATCAGGGTCCACCAGTTGAACTTGCAGTAGGTTTGTATACTAACCATTCGAGTTAGTGCAACCCAATGTCCTCTCCATGGCCTGCAGAGCGTACAATAGGCATCCATGTTTGCTGAGGGCACGTATGCCCCCGCGAATCGACACCTTCAGGGATGATCCATGAGTTATCGAGGGACAACAGATTTTGATCACGGCACAGCCCCGCTGACTGGCGTGCTGTTGACCAATCTGGGAACCCCGGATGCCCCTACCAAAGGCGCGCTCCGTCCCTACCTTAAGCAGTTCCTCAGCGACCCTCGAGTCGTCGAGGTCCCCAGACTCATCTGGTGGATGATTTTGCACGGCATCATTCTGAACACCCGCCCCGCCCGTTCTGCCGAGGCATACCGAGAGGTTTGGACCGATCGGGGGTCGCCGCTCCTCTATCACCTGATGGATCAGGTCAGCGGCGTGCAAAACAGGCTTGAGCAGTCACTGGGACCACACATCATGGTTCGAGGTGCCATGCGCTACGGCAATCCCTCGATCCCCTCCGTACTGCAGGATATGTTTGCCGCCGGGGTTCAACGTCTGGTGGTTCTGCCCCTATACCCCCAGTACGCAGGTCCAACCACAGGCTCAACCTTTGACGAGGTCGCTAATGAATTTATCGGGCGTCGTTGGCTACCCGACTTTCGATTTATTGCCCAGTATGGCGACGACGATCGCTACATCAATGCGATTGCTCAGTCCATCCGCGACCACTGGCAGGAACACGGTCAGGCGGACAAACTGATTTTCAGCTACCACGGCAGCCCGAAACGCTATCTCGATAATGGTGATCCCTATCACTGTCAGTGTCACAAGACGACCAGACTGGTTGCTGAGATGCTGGAACTTCCTTCCGATCGGTACCTGACCACCTTCCAGTCCCGCTTCGGTCGGGAGGAGTGGCTGAAGCCTTACACCGATGAGACCCTCAAGGGTTTGCCGGAAACAGGAGTCAAGTCACTTCAAATCATCTGTCCCGGTTTCTCAGCGGATTGCCTTGAGACCATTGAAGAGATCGGCATGGAAAACCGCGACTACTTTCTGGAGGCCGGGGGCGAGCGCTATGAATACATTCCCTGTCTGAATGCCAGCGACGCCCACATCGATGTGCTTTCCCATCTGGTGCTGCGGGAGCTACAAGGCTGGGAACAGCAACGTTACGACAGTAGCGTTACCTTACGGGAAGCAACCGCCCTGCTGGAGCAGGAGAGTCCCTGAGCCCTGAGTAGTCGGGTTGATCCCTCAGTGGATCCCCTCGACCAGACCAATCCCCCAGGCTAGCCCCAAACCCAGCAAGAAAAGACCAGTCAATTTGCCTCTGTCGTGACTGTGAAACTGGATCTCAGGCAAAAGATCACCGAGTGCGATACAGATAAACGCACCGGCCGAAAACGCCAGTGCTCCCGAGAGTAAAAGCGAATCGGCCACCGCGGGATCAACCGCTAGCCAGAAAACAGCGGCTGCCAGGGGACACAGGGCCGAGAAACTCAGGTTGATCCATCGTCGAGAGGCCGATGACTTCCCGGCCGCTGCCATCACCGTCTCTATCGACAGGGAATCAAGGGGTTTATGAAGCAAAATGGCCAAAAACACCCCGAGCCCAAGTACCCCACCTCCGGTTGGCTCAGCTCTCATAACGGCCCCAAGTGCAATGCCATCAACCACGGTGTGCACGCTGAGCCCCAGCAATAGACCAAGCCAGGTAAAGGGCCCATTTGGCGACGATGTATGACCGTGCTCGTGGGCGTGATTGTGAGGATGCGCATCGGCGTGTCCATGCTCACAGTCAGTCCCCGCGAGAGCGAAATCATGCTGATGAAAATGAAACAACCGAAGTAACACCAGCATGAATACCAGACCCATCACTGCCCAGCGCATCGTAAAATCCACATCGACCGGAGGCGTCAACGTGGAGTGGGGAATGAGGTGGAAAAAGGCCACACCGAGCATCAAGCCCGCAACGAGGCTCATGATTAACTGGGTGCGGGTGTGGGTGAGCTGAAACCGTCGCGGCAACCATCCCCCCAGCAGACTGGCAGCAAAAATAGCTGCGAGGTAGACCGTTAATAACAGCGTCGCCGTGTTCATACCCGCACCAGATTATCGCTGTGTATCATCTCAGGGTCCCCGCCGTAGCCAAGCAGATCAGCGATTTGATTTGAAGGCACCTTAATCAGCTTGGAGGCTTCGTCAGCATTGTAATTAATCAGCCCTCGGGCGACTTCCTTTCCATCCTCGTTGACGCACCGAACCAGATCACCCCGGACAAATTGGCCCTCGACCCCGACAACCCCGATTGGCAGCAATGACTTACCTGCCTCTACCACCATTTTTGTAGCGCCGGCATCCAGAGTGATCACCCCTTTGGGATGCAGCAAACTCGCCAGCCACTGCTTGCGGGCACTTTGCGGTCTACGCTGGGTAGTGAGAAATGTGCCCACCTGCTCACCCCGAGCCACAGCCCGAATGACGTTCGGGGCTTGCCCGTTGGCAATCACCGTTAAGGCACCCGAGCGTGCGGCCAGACGCGCAGCGCGCAGCTTCGTCACCATACCCCCCCGACCAAACTTGCCTGCCTCGCCCACCATACTGTCCAAACTACTGTCTTCAACATCAGCCTCGGTGATCAACGCGGCGTCGGGGTGTTTGAGTGGATTCTGGTCATACAGGCCGTCTTGATCTGTGAGAATGAGTAAGGCGTCAGCATCGATCAGATTGGCCACGAGCGCGCCCAGCGTGTCATTGTCACCGAGACGGATCTCATCGGTGACCACGGTATCGTTCTCGTTGATGATGGGGAGTACACCCCGGGCTAACAGGGTATTCAAAGTCCCCCTGGCATTCAGGTATCGGTCCCGCGCGCGAACGTCCGCGTGACTGAGAAGCACCATCGCAGACACCAGGCCCTGAGGGCCCATTGCATCCTCATAGGCCCTGATTAAGACTGACTGGCCCACCGCCGCAGCGGCCTGCAACTCATGGATGTCGGTAGGTCGCTGCTCCAATCCCAAGCGCACAATGCCAGCCGCCACCGATCCACTGGAGACCAGGACGACCTCACAGCCACTCTCTTTCAGGGCTACCAACTGTTGTACCAAACCGTGGATTACGCCGCGGTCCAATCGACGCCCACCTGCTGTCAGTAAGGCGCTTCCAACCTTGATAACCCAGCGACGGGCAGACTGCAGGGATTGTCTTTCAATCGCGCTCAATGCCGGTACTCCACATCGACTTCGTCGTCGTCTTCATCCTGTTGGGCATCTCGCTGCGCCTTTCGCATGGCAGCTCTTGTCGACCTCAAGGTGTCAATACGATCTCGCGCTTCCTGTTGCATACGGGTCTGCGTGTCTTGCTCGAGGGTCATCACCTCGGGATCCTCAGCTTCGAGTGCCTTGAACTGCTCGATGCAAGTCATGAGGTCACCACTGAGCGCGCTCGTTCCTTCCTTCGCGATCGCCGCGATTTCATACACCGGTCCAGTCCAGTTGATCGCCTTCAAAACCGCATCTCGCCGCGTGCTCAGCTCCTCTTCGGACAGTAAATCGACCTTGTTGAGAATCAACCAGCGTGGCCGGCTTGCCAAGGTAGGACTAAATCGGTCCAACTCACGAACAATGGAAGCGGCGGCTTCAGCCGGATCTGACTCATCAAGTGGCGCGATATCCACGATGTGCAGCAGGATTCGATTGCGCGTCAGGTGCTTCAGGAAACGAATACCGAGGCCCGCGCCATCTGATGCGCCCTCAATTAATCCCGGTATATCCGCAACCACAAAAGACCGATAGGAATCGACTTTAACCACACCCAAGTTGGGTACCAAGGTAGTGAAAGGGTAATCCGCCACTTTGGGTGTAGCTGCAGAGACCGCGCGGATGAAGGTGGACTTACCGGCGTTGGGTAACCCCAATAAACCCACATCAGCCAGCACCTTCAGCTCTAACTTTAAGCGCCGCATCTCCCCCGTGGACCCAGGGGTCGACTGTCGGGGCGCGCGATTGACGCTGGATTTAAATCGGGTATTGCCAAGACCATGAAAGCCCCCCTGGGCCACCAGCAAATCCTGCCCATGCTCTCTGATATCGCCGAGAACTTCGCCGGTATCTTCATCAAGCACCGTTGTGCCAATAGGCACCGGAAGCACCAAATCATCGCCCCCGCGGCCCGTGCAATTGCGACCCTTGCCGGACTCGCCATTGTCCGCCCTGAACCGGCGGGCGTAACGGTAATCAATCATCGTATTGAGTGCATCATCTCCTCGAAGGTAGACGCTACCGCCGTCGCCGCCGTCTCCACCGTCGGGGCCGCCCTTTGGAATATATTTTTCGCGACGAAAACTGACACAGCCGTTGCCGCCGTTACCGGCGTACACTTCAATGCTTGCTTCGTCTACAAACTTCATGGTCTACCGCCTTACCGCGTCTCCACAGCATGGATTCCCAGCGCCTTTCAGGGCACAAGCCAAAAACAAAAAAGCCCCGTCGAGTGACGAGGCTTTCTGGTAGGGCTTCCGCTTCCTATCAGGCACTCACCACGCGCACCTGCTTACGATTCTGCGGGCCACCGGTGTAAAACTCGACTTTACCATCGACAGTCGCGAACAGCGTGTGATCCTTTCCAGTGCGTACATTATCACCCGCATGGAAGCGTGTGCCGCGCTGTCGGACAATAATGCTGCCCGCAGATACTTCCTGCCCGCCAAATACTTTTACGCCGAGCCGTTTACTTTCGGAATCGCGACCATTTCGGGTACTGCCGCCAGCTTTTTTGTGTGCCATTTCAGTCTCCTATCAGCCCTTGATGCCCGTAATCTTCACTTCGGTGTACCACTGCCTGTGGCCCGTCTCGTTTCGGTAGTGCTTGCGACGATTGAACTTAACGATACGGATTTTTTCGTGGCGACCATGTGCAACCACCTCGGCGGTTACCTTGCTGCCATCAACCACTGGCGCACCGATTTTTACATCGCTGCCAGCGCCTACCATCAGAACGCGATCAAACTCGATAGTTTCACCGGTAGTTGCTTCTAGCTTCTCGAGCTTCAGGACTTCGCCTTCCTCGACGCGGTGTTGCTTACCGCCACTCTCAATTACTGCGTACATGGGTTTCTCCACTCAGTTAGCCGGCTCGCATATTAGGGTCCGCCTTGCGGAGGCAGAGCATCGGCACCAGTGCCTCTGAGCAATAGCCAGAGGTCAGGGGCGCGAATAGTAGGCGACTACCTGTCCCAATTCAAGCCCATTTTTGCCGACTTTCCTTTGATTTTCGGGCATCTGCGATGACAGAGGTGAGGTCAACCCACTATACTCCGCGCTGATTTTGGAGACCCCCAGTGATTGCAGATATCCGCGCCTGTGTGGCGGACGAGTTTGAACGCGTCAACCAGCTGATCATCGATCAGCTGCAGTCCAACGTAGAGCTGGTTGAAAATATAGGCCACTATATCGTGGATGCTGGCGGCAAGCGGCTCCGCCCTCTGCTTGCACTGTTAGCCGCCAAGGCCCTCGACGAGGCCGATGATCAAGCGGTTACGTTTGCGGCGGTCGTCGAATTCATCCATACCGCAACCCTGCTTCATGACGATGTGGTGGATATCTCGACCTTGAGACGGGGTCGCCCCACCGCCAACGCACACTTCGGGAATGCCTCCAGCGTATTGGTCGGTGACTTCATTTACACCCGCGCCTTTCAACTCATGGTCCAGCTCGCCAATATGGAGCTGCTAAATCACATGGCCGACACCACCAATGTCATCGCCGAGGGCGAGGTCTTACAGCTGGTCAGAGCGGGCAAGCCTTCGGTCACCGAAGCCCAGTACCTAGAGGTCATTGAGCGGAAGACCGCCGCGCTTTTTGCGGCAGCCTGCAAAGGTCCCGCCATTCTGAAAGGTCACCCTGTCGAGGTACAGGAGGCCATGGAAAACTATGGTCGCCATCTAGGCATTGCCTTTCAAATGATCGATGACGTTCTCGATTATACGGGGGATCCAGAGACCACGGGCAAACAGGTTGGCGACGATCTCAACGAGGGCAAGCCGACACTGCCCCTCATTTACACCATGTCCGCAGGCAGTGACGATGACTCCACCTTGATCAAATCAGCGCTGTCGAACAAAAGCAGCGAACAGTTAGATGAGGTGATTGCAGCGGTGAAACGCTCGGGGGGCATTGATTACACCCAGGATCAGGCCCAGATGCATCGACAGTACGCACTATCTTCCTTAAACCACCTGCCAGACTCGTCCGCGACCTCAGCTCTTGCCGCGCTTGCGGATCTGGCCATCGATCGGCAGCGCTGACAGACAGCGGCCAAATCGGTCTCAGGTAAGCCTAAAACTGATCAATAAACCCCAAAAGCTCCTCGGTTTTCTGGTCCATTAATCCCTCGTCGCCCCGGCTTTCAACATTAAGCCTGACCACGGGCTCGGTGTTGGACATACGAAGATTGAAGCGCCAGTCGTCCATTTCGACACTTAATCCGTCCAGATATTCCACACAGGTGGCATTGGCTCCGTACTGGGTCTCTGCGGCTGAGATCAAAGCCTTGGGGTCGGCAATTTCGCGGTTGATCTCCCCCGAGCAGGGAAAGGCGGCGGCCCGCTCAGACACCAACTCCGCAAGACCTGACTCTCGGGTGCTCAGCAGTCCCGCCACCAACAGCCAGGGAATCATGCCACTATCGCAGTAGGCAAAATCCCTGAAGTAATGGTGAGCACTCATTTCGCCCCCGTAAATGGCGTCCACTTCGCGCATTCGCTCCTTGATAAACGCATGGCCGGTTTTGCTCTGCACCGCTTCACCCCCCGCACCCTCAGCAATTGCACGGGTATTCCAGGTTAGGCGTGGGTCATGAACAATCCGCTGCGGCCCGTATTTGGCCAGAAATGCGTCTGCAAGCAAGCCAACGATGTAATAGCCTTCCACGAATTCACCCGATGCCGTAAAGAAAAAACACCGATCAAAGTCACCGTCCCAGGCGATACCCATATCCGCCTTTTCGGCTCTGACGACTGCGGCAGTGGCCTCGCGATTCTCGAGCAGTAGCGGATTTGGCACCCCGTGGGGAAACTCTCCGTCCGCCTCATGATGGACTTTGGTAAAGCGGACAGGGAGCTTGCCCTCCAGCGCATCGATCACGCGGCCCGCGCCGCCATTGCCCGCATTGCAAACGATATGAAGCGGCTTGAGTGCCTCGACATCAACGTAACTGAGTAGATGATCCACGTAGGCATCAAGGGTTGAGACCGTTTTCACACTACCGGGCTCTGCTGCGGGAGCAAAGTCATCAGCCTCCGCTAATGCCTGTATTTCAGCCAGGCCCGACTCTCCTGAAATCGGCCGGGACTCCTCCCGCACAAACTTCATCCCGTTGTAGTCTTTTGGGTTGTGACTTGCAGTCACCACGATGCCGCCGCCAGTCTTAAGATGAGTGGTCGCGAAATAAATTTCTTCGGTCCCACACAGGCCAATATCAAGGACGTCAACGCCTTGCTCACAAAGCCCTTCAATTAGGGCCGCCTTCAGGGAGGGGCTGGTCAGACGGATATCGTGTCCAACCACCACGCTGCCCGGATTTATGACCGTGGCGTAGGCGCGTCCAATGCGCTTGGCGATGTCTTCGTTGAGCTGGTCTGGCACCCGGCCACGAACATCATAAGCCTTGAAACAGGTGATGGCGTTGCTCATGGTTAGTCTCTACCGTAAACGTGGTGGTATACATGATTGGTAGCCTCGACAAAGCCCGGAATGCTGCCGCAGTCGAAGCGTTGGCCCTTAAAGCGGTAGGCCATGACACAACCCGCGCGGGCCTGGGCTTGCAAGGCATCGGTGATCTGGACTTCGCCGTTTGCCCCTGGGGGGGTTTCCCGCAGGATGTCAAAAATATCCGGTGTCAAAATATAGCGCCCTATAATGGCGAGATTGGATGGCGCGTCCGCTGCGTCTGGCTTTTCCACCATGCGATCGACACGATACAGCCCGTCTTTCATCGCCTCTCCGGCAATCACGCCGTATTTGTGGATCTCTGACTCGGGGACCTCCTGCACGGCAACAATCGAACAGCGAAACTGGCGATAGAGCTCCGCCATTTGGGCAAGCACCCCCGGGCCTTCCTCGTTCAGACACAGGTCATCGGACAACACGACGCCGAAGGCTTCAGGACCGATCAAGGACTCGCCCGTTAAAATCGCGTGGCCCAAGCCCAACATCTCGCGCTGGCGAACCATGGTGAAGGTCCCCCGATCGATGACATCGCGAATACTGGTTAACAGCGACTCCTTGTTGCTGCCGGCGATCTGGTGCTCAAGCTCGTAGCTGATGTCGAAGTGATCGGCAATGGCACGCTTGCCTCGACCCGTGACGAAGGCACAGTTGGTCATGCCGGCTTCCATCGCCTCCTCGACCCCGTATTGCACCAGTGGTTTGTTCACCACAGGCAGCATTTCCTTGGGCATACTTTTCGTTGCCGGCAGGAATCGGGTGCCGTAGCCGGCAACCGGGAAAAGACATTTTCGAATCATTGGAATCCTCTTCTCTATCAGAAGTCGGGTGTCAACAAGCAACGGTGGAGTCCGACGCCCTACTCCTGTCGTCCATAGACATCTTCGAACCGCACGATGTCATCCTCACCTAGATACGATCCAGACTGAACTTCGATCAGTTCAAGTGGTATCTGGCCGGGATTAACGAGCCTATGCACGGTCCCAAGGGGAATGTAGGTTGACTGGTCCTCTGAGAGGGTGAATACCTCATCCCCTCGGGTCACTTCCGCCGTGCCGCGCACCACAATCCAGTGTTCAGCCCGATGAAAGTGCTTCTGCAAGGACAACTTCTGGCCCGGTTGGACAATGATGCGCTTCACCTGAAAGCCGTCGGACTCCACGAGGGATTCATAGGATCCCCACGGTCGATAGACCCGCTGGTGGAGCGTCGCCTCACTCCGGTCAGTAGCCTTTAGCGCTTCAACAATATCCTTGACACCCTGCACTTGATCGCGGTTGGCGACCAGCACCGCGTCCGCCGTCTCGACCACGACGATATTATCGACGCCTGTCGTTGCCACCAGACGGCTTTCACTTCTGATGTAGCTATCCCTTGTCTCATGAGCCAGCACATCGCCAACCAAGACATTACCCTGCTCATCGGCGCCGCCCACGTCCCAGAGGGCGGACCAGGCACCGATATCACTCCAACCACAGTCCAGGGGCACCACCGCCCCGTCACAGGTATGTTCCATCACGGCATAGTCGATACTATCGCTGGGGCACTCGGCGAAGGCGTCCCGATCGGGTCGCAGGAAATCCATATCCGTAGAACTTGCCGCCATGGCCGCCTCGCAAGCGGCGTATATCGACTCGCTGGAGGCCTTTAAGGCCTCCAAATATCGATCTGCACGGAACATAAACATCCCGCTGTTCCACACAAAATTCCCTGAAGCAACATACTTCTCAGCGGTCGCCTCATCGGGCTTCTCAACAAATTCAGCAAGCTGAAGGGCGCCGGATGCCAGCTTTTCACCACAGCGGATGTATCCGTACCCCGTCTCCGCTCGGGAGGGCACAACGCCAAAAGTCACCAGACACCCCTCCTCGGCTGCCCGCTGTGCTGGCTCCATTGCCTCGGTGAACGCAGCGACACTCTGAATATGATGGTCTGCGGGCAACACCAGTAGCACGCTATCTTTATTCATCTCGAGGGCGCTGAATGCAGCCAGCGCAATGGCTGGGGCCGTGTTGCGGCCCTCTGGTTCGAGAATAATCGCCTGAGGGGTCGTCCCGACTTCCCGCAGTTGCTCAGCTACCAAAAACCGATGCTCTTCGTTGCACACCACAATCAGCTGCCCCGCCGCCACTGGCGCCACGCGGTCGCAGGTCGATTGCAGCATCGACAGGGCGCCACTCATCGGCAAAAACTGCTTGGGTCTGCCCTGCCGAGACACGGGCCAGAGGCGGCTACCAACACCGCCAGACAATAAAACCGGGACAAGCATCCTGCTCGCTTCCTGACTGATCCGAAGGGTCGCGTAGTGTACCCCAGCTGCTCACCCCGGTGGTAACCAGTCTCCAGCCTAATCGCGGCTCGCAGCCCCTCTCAAGCCGCCCCGACGAGTCGCCGCGGAAAGCGCAATAGAAAGATCGTGCCTTCTGCCATGACTCAACAAGGCTTGGACAGACGGGCCTTAGGCAGTACACTTCGCGCCGTGGCTTGCGCTGAACTCTGGCAAGTGCGCGCCGGGCATTTTTTTCGCCCCAGCCTCATATCAACACTAACCCCTCAATGGACTCCTATGACTGCGCCAACACACGTTCAACAGCCCAGCTACTCCAAGGAGGAACTGATTGCCTGCGGTCTGGGCGAGCTGTTCGGTCCCGGAAATGCGCAGTTGCCCACCGAAAACATGCTTATGGTGGATCGAATCAGCCATATCAGCTCTGAAGGCGGTGAATTCGATAAAGGCGAGATCGTCGCGGAGCTCGATATTCATCCCGATCTCTGGTTTTTTGCCTGTCACTTTCCAGGGGATCCCGTCATGCCCGGGTGCCTTGGACTTGATGCCATGTGGCAGCTAGTGGGCTTTTTTCTCGGCTGGCGTGGTAATCCTGGTCAAGGAAGAGCATTGGGCTGCGGCGAGGTCAAGTTCACCGGGCAAATCCTGCCCAGCGCAACTAAAATTGAGTACCGTATTGCCATGAAACGCGTGATAGAGCGCAAATTGATTATGGGCATAGCCAACGGCTCTGTCGCCGTGGATGGAAAGGTGATCTACACCGCTCAGGATTTACGGGTTGGCTTGTTTGGCTCCACGGAGACCTTTTAATGGCCAAACGGGTTGTTGTGACGGGGATGGGCATCATCTCCTGTCTCGGAAACAACGTCGACGCTGTTGCCGCCGCACTGAGAGCCGGTCAATCAGGCATCAGCTTTTGTGACGCCCATGCCGAGGTGGGCATGCGCTCCCATGTCGCCGGGCAACCAGACATTGACCTCGCCGAGCATATTGACCGTAAGCAGTGGCGCTTCATGGGTGATGCAGCGGGCTATGCCTACTTGAGTATGCAGCAGGCGATTGAGGACTCGGGACTGACTGACGAACAGGTGTCCAACCCCCGTACCGGCATTGTGGCGGGCTCCGGCGGGGCCTCCTCTGCCAGTCAGGTAGATGCCGCAGATACCCTGCGTGAGCGAGGCTTGCGTCGAGTCGGGCCCTATCGCGTCACTCAGACGATGGGCAGCACGGTGTCTGCCTGTCTCGCGACTCCCTTCAAAATCAAGGGAGTTAACTACTCGATTTCATCAGCCTGCTCTACCAGCGCCCACTGCATTGGTAATGGCGCAGAACTTATCCAGCTCGGCAAACAGGATGTGGTTTTCGCAGGTGGTGGCGAAGAGTTGCACTGGAGTATGAGTAGTTTGTTTGATGCCATGGGCGCACTGTCCACCAAATATAACGAGCAACCAGCACAGGCCTCCCGCGCCTATGACGCGGATCGCGACGGATTCGTTATCGCCGGGGGTGGCGGTATGTTGGTGCTGGAGTCACTCGATCATGCCCAAGCCCGAGGGGCAAAAATCTACGCCGAAATCGTTGGTTATGGGGCAACCAGTGACGGTCACGACATGGTGGCGCCCTCGGGCGAAGGTGCCATCCGCTGCATGCAGCAGGCCATGGCAACCATCGAAGGTCAGGTCGACTACATCAACGCTCACGGGACCAGTACGCCAGCAGGGGACATTCAGGAGCTGAAGGCAGTTCGAGAGGTCTTTGGCGAGGGCAGTGATACACCGTGGGTTGGCTCCACAAAATCCCTCAGCGGCCATTCGCTCGGAGCCGCTGGGGTGCAGGAAGCCATCTACAGCTTGCTCATGATGCGTGATGATTTTATCGCTGCTTCAGCCAACATCGACAATCTCGATCCTGGTGCTGAGGGGGTACGCATTGTGCAGAGCCTGGTTGAAAAACCGGGTCTCAATCAGGTGATGTCCAACAGCTTCGGTTTTGGTGGCACCAACGCCACACTGATTTTCAAGCGATTTAACGACTGAGGATCAACCCAGAGAGTCAGCCCGCCGTGCTGGGCGAGAGAAACTCACTGATCAGGATCACGTCCACTTCATCACCCGCCTTAACCACCTCACCAACGGGAATAATGGCGAGACCATCCGCGCGGCCCACACTGCTCAACACACCACTGCCCTGATCCCCCGCCAGACCAGCACCCATATCCTCGGTCAGCGACACGCGAAGGTACTCCTCACGAGCCCCGGGCTTTGGTCGATTGAAGGCTGCCCGGTAGCGTATGCGCCGATGGCGGGGTACCAGCGCCCCTTGCGCCGCCAATAACCAGGGCTTCACCACCAATCCAAAGGTGACCCAAGAGGAGACCGGATTACCGGGTAAACCGAAAATGGGGCAATCAAGCACGCGCCCAAAGGCAACGGGCTTGCCCGGTTTAATCGCCAATTTCCAGATATCAATACTGCCCAGAGACTCAATTTGTCCGCGTACGTGATCCTCCTCACCCACTGATACGCCCCCGGACGTCACGATACAGTCTGCGATTGCCGCTGCCTGTTGCAAAGCATTCCGGATCTCTTCTGGGTTATCGCCCGGGGTGTCTAGGACGACAGGCTCACAGCCCAATGCCTGTACCTGGCTGGCAAGCTGGACGCTGTTGCTGTTGTAGATCTGCCAGTCCGCAGGCGTTTCTCCCGGTGCAACCAACTCGTCCCCGGTCGATAGTATGGCGACTTTGAGCCGCTGATAGACATCAATGACCGGCGTACCCGTGGATGCCGCCAAGGCAAGATCCTGGGGTTGAAGCACGCGACCGGCGTCAAAGACCGACGCTCCCGCCGGCACATCGCTACCGCGCAGGCGTATGTGCTGACCCTGAGTGGCCGGCTGCATGAAGGTGACGCGATCCGTCGCCAAATCTGTCTCAGCGACATCCTCCTGTATGACGACGGTATCTGCACCCGGCGGGATAAGAGCCCCTGTAAAAATACGCGCGGCGGTTCCCGGCTCCAGCTCCATCGCTGGGGCCCCGGCCGGAATCCGCTGGCTGACTCGAAGCGTCCCGGGCAGGTCAGCAGCGCGCAAGGCATAGCCATCCATCGCGCTATTATCAAAGGGAGGCACATCGCGCTGGTTGGTGACCGGCTTGCCAACCACGCGGCCCAAACAATCAACAATCGGGAGACTCTCTGTCGTGGGTGGCGCAGGCACTACGCTGAGAATATGGTCGAGCGCCTGCTGGAGGGGTAAGAGCGCCACAACAATTATGTCGCGCGGAGCACGCCAACGTAATTACAGGGGCGATGACGGCTGTCCAACTGCTCAGCGATAAGGCCATTCCACGCAGTTTTACAAGCGCCTGTTGAGCCGGGCATACAGAAAATGACCGTACCGTTGGCAAAACCGCCAAGAGCACGAGATTGAATGGTGGAAGAGCCAATCTCCTCATAGGAAAGCTGTCGGAATATCTCGCCAAAGCCCTCGATGGTTTTATCAAATAACGGCTGCAATGCTTCAGGGGTGCTGTCCCGCCCGGAGAAACCCGTTCCTCCGGTGACCAGCACCACCGAGACAGCGTCAGTCGCTATCCAGCGCGATACCACCGCCCGAATCTGGTAGATATCATCTTTCACGATGCAACGCTCAACGATCTGGTGGCCACCCGCTGACGCGGCGTTGCAGAGAAAATCTCCCGACGTATCGTTTTCTTCTGAACGGGTGTCACTCACCGTTAACACCGCAATCCCCAACCCAATGGGGCTGTCATCGCTCATGGCGTCTGCATCGCTCATGGCGTTTTCTCCTCGCAATAAATCTCGATATATCGTCGAATCGCCCGCTCCACAAAATCCCGCCAGGGCCTTTGTTGGATACCAAAGCGATGGCGGATTGCGCCACAGTCCAGAGAGCGATTCACTACTGGGGTCGTAAAATCCTCCTGCAGTAGTCCAGTCGACCCCGCCATGGCATCAAACTGTGACGCAACGGCGACCACTGCCTCAACGAAGGAGAAATATCCCGTATCCCCCTCGCTACCGTAATGAAATAATCCCCGCGCCGGCGCGCCCACTTCAATCTGATCAATGATGCCAGCAATAACGCGGGCCACCTCAGCGCTGTGCACCGGGCAATCCCGACGATTATCCGAGGCGAGTATCGCTTCCTCCGCTCTGAGTTGATCAAGCAAGCGGTTAAAAACACTGGGGCCGCGACCAGAGAAAACCCAGCCCAAACGTAAAATGAAAAGGGATTCGATCAATCCAGAAAGATGGCGTTCGGTATCCATCATCATCTGCCCGAGTGCATCGGTAGCGTCAGGCGCGTCACTCTCGCGATAGGCGCGACGAAGTGAACCGGAAAACACTCGAGAGCTGGATAACAAAAAATACCGACAGCCGAGCTTGGCGCTGGTCTCGCCAAGCCATCGCGTGCGCTCAAGGTCTTCGGGCTGCAAGTCATTTTCCCGGTCGATCAAACTGATCAGACGGGCATCGAGAATGATGCCGGGGTCAGCGGACTTGAGGAGTTTTTTTGCCTGACGGGCGCGCTTGAGTCGCGTTGACTCCAGGGGAGCCTGAATTAATTCATGACGTTGCAGAGGCGCCAAAAATGCCCGCAGAGAATAGCCGATGGGGGTATCGGCCCCCAGTAATAGAATACGCAAGCGTCAAACCACCCCGAGACTGGCCATCGAATCAGAACGGGATATCGTCATCCATTGGGTCAAAGGAACCGCCGGTGGGTGCCGCCTGAGGCGCGGCGGGCGCACTTTGGGCAAAGTCATTACCTGCAGGCTGGCCACCGTAATTATCGCCACCCCGGCTATCGAGCATTTGCATTTCATTGGCCACTACTTCGGTGGTGTACCGATCCTGCCCGCTCTGGTCCTGCCACTTTCGAGTACGCAGTGAACCCTCGACGTAGACTTTTGACCCCTTTCGCAAATACTCGGCGGCAATTTCCGCCAGGCGATTAAAAAACACAATCCGGTGCCACTCGGTGCGCTCCTGGGGTTGACCGGTATTTTTGTCCTTCCAGGTCTCCGAGGTCGCGACGCTAATGTTGGTGATCGCCGCTCCGGCCTGAGACATACGATGCTCTGGGTCAGCACCCAAATTACCTACCAGAATGACCTTGTTAATGCCTCGGGACGCCATAACCTACTCCAGACCTAAACCCACTTCGGGGACAAAATAATGAACCTGTCGCAGACTATAACAACGCTATGTGGTGGTGGCGAGCACTGGGCCGCTATTCGCTGAAATTGGCCGGGTTTGCGCTCAGCAAAGGTCTCATCCAGAGCATGACGGCCCAGAGACACAGACAGCAAACCACCAACAGCAACACGCCAGAAGCTCCTCCCGCGCCCAGCGTCACGCCGCCGGCAGTGCCACCAACGAAAATGCCAAGGAACTGGCTAGTCGCGAAACAACCCATGGCAGTACCTCGACGTTTCCCGGGTGCCAAACGACTGACCGTTGCCGGCAACAAGGCTTCCAAGGCGTTGATCCCTGTGAACAGCAGGATAAAACCTGCCACAACCAGCCAGAGACTGGCGCCATGGATAACAAGGACCACCCCAAGGCTAAATGGAACGATAGCAACCATGATTGGCAGCCTCGGATCGGCGGCATCACGCCCTTTCTTCATGATGAATAGCGCTGGCGCAATCGACAGCATCACGGTGACCAGATAAAGGATGCTATGTTGAGCCGGAGGAATGCCCAAGCCGTCCGTCAGTGCCCTCGGCGCGATCAGAAAAGCGGCCATCATCAGACCATGCAGCAAAAAGACACTCAGGTATAAGACGGGCAACCCGCCGCCGAGAACATGAGCCACCTCCCACTCCCCCTGCACGGCACCCGGTGAATGCTCCGGCACCGCGGGCAATGCCACCAGCACGATGATCAGACCTATCAAGCCCAGGCAAGCCGTAAATAGAAAGACCGCCCCGAGACCGAGACGAGAGGCTACTGCGGGCCCCAGTACGATGGCGAGCACAAAGGAAATGCCGACACTGGCGCCAATGACCGCCATCGCCTTGGTCCTCTGAGAATCTCTGGTGTAATCGGCGGCCAGCGCTGCGAGTGCGGCTGCAATCGCACCACCCCCCTGAATAAATCGGCCTGAGATGATTCCATAAATAGACTCCGCAGACGCCGCGATAAAACTGCCGCCGATAAAAAGCAGCAGCCCGCCAATCACCACTGGGCGGCGTCCAATCCGATCCGACAGCCAGCCAAGTGGCAGCTGCAGCATTGCCTGAGTCAGGCCGTAAGCACCCAGGGCAATGCCGAGGGTTTCCGGCGTAGCGCCCGGCATATCCGCTGCGTAAAGCCCCAGCACCGGCAAGACCATGAATAAACCCAGCATACGGAAGCTGTAAAGGCTACCTAGGGTCAGAATCGCTTTGCGTTCGTCAGGGGTAAAGGAGGTAGACGGGGTCACAGGAGGCTTCAACAACCAAATACGTAGTCTACCACGACATAACTGTGAATCAGGCCATCGAACGGCCGGTCTATTGCGTATACTCCGCTACCGGCAGCCTCCGAGACGCACAGGTCAACTTCATGGATACCATTCAGGTCCGCGGTGCACGCACCCACAATCTCAAGAATATCGATCTGGATATTCCGAGAGACAAGCTGGTGGTGATTACCGGGCTATCCGGATCCGGAAAATCGTCTCTGGCCTTCGACACGCTCTATGCCGAGGGTCAGCGACGCTACGTCGAATCCCTGTCTACCTACGCACGCCAGTTCCTGTCGATGATGGAAAAACCTGACGTCGATCACATTGAAGGACTGTCACCTGCGATTTCAATAGAGCAAAAGTCGACCTCGCACAATCCACGCTCCACCGTGGGAACCATCACCGAAATTTATGACTATCTCCGCCTGCTGTTTGCACGAGTTGGAGATCCCCGGTGCCCAACCCACGGTGTTACCTTGAAAGCACAAACCGTGAGCCAGATGGTGGACGCCGTGCTGGCAAAACCCGAGGGGAGTAAGCTGATGTTGCTTGCCCCTGTGGTGCGGGATCGCAAGGGCGAACACCTGCACATATTCGAGCAAATGCGTGCTGCCGGCTTCGTCAGGGTTCGGGTCGATGGCATCCTAGTGGATCTCGATGACGTGCCCGCACTGGACAAAAAACGAAAGCACAGCATCGACGTTGTGGTGGACCGATTTAAGGTACGCGACGATCTCGCCCTGCGCCTTGCCGAATCTTTCGAGACAGCACTGGAGTTAACCGATGGCCTGGCCTCGGTCGCCCCCATGGAGGGCGAGACCGGTGAACCCCTGTTGTTTTCAGCACGCTATGCCTGTCCCGAATGTGGTCACGCTATCGACGAGCTGGAACCCCGCCTGTTTTCATTTAACAATCCTGCGGGAGCTTGTGACAGCTGCGATGGCCTCGGCGTCACTCAGTACTTCGATGAGAGTCGCGTGGTATCCCATCCCGAGGCAAGCCTCGCTGCGGGGGCGATAAGAGGATGGGATCGCCGGAATGTCTACTATTTTCACATCCTAAGTTCACTCGCCGATCACTATGGCTTTGATATCGACAAGCCCTTCGAAAAGCTGGCCAAAAAACACCGGGATCTCATCCTGTACGGTAACAAGGGCGAGGAGATTGAATTCGCCTATATCAATGATCGAGGCACAGTGTTCAAACGCCGACACGCCTTTGAGGGTGTACTGCCGAACTTCGAGCGCCGCTACCGGGAGACCGAGTCCCAAGGGGTGCGAGAGGAGCTCTCCAAGTACGTCTCCACGGCTCCCTGTCAGGCGTGCAACGGCACGCGACTCTGCACTGACGCGAGGCACGTTTTTGTCGACGAGCGCACGCTGCCACAAATCACGCACCTGCCGGTCGGTGAGGCTCACGCCTATTTCGAGGACCTCAATCTCGAGGGCCGTGCGGGGGAAATTGCCGATAAGATTCTCAAGGAGTTGCGAGCGCGGTATCGATTTCTGGTCGATGTTGGCCTGAACTACCTCACCTTGGATCGCAGTGCGGAAACCCTCTCGGGTGGAGAGGCCCAGCGAATACGGTTGGCATCACAAATTGGTGCCGGGCTGGTGGGTGTGATGTATATCCTCGACGAGCCCTCCATCGGCCTGCACCAACGGGATAATGAACGCCTGTTACGCACCTTGACCCACCTGCGTGACCTGGGGAATACAGTCTTGGTGGTGGAGCACGATGAAGACGCGATACGCACGGCTGATCACGTTATCGATATTGGACCTGGCGCAGGCGTGCACGGTGGGGAGATTGTTGCCGAGGGGCCTATCGACAGTATCATGGCGGTGGAGGCATCACTTACCGGCGCCTATATGTCAGGCCAACGGGCCATTGCAGTACCCTCCCGCCGTACACCCGTCGATCCCAAGCGCCAATTGGTGATTGAGGGAGCGACCGGTAATAATCTGAAAGGGGTCAAGCTCGAGCTGCCGGTGGGTCTGCTGACCTGCGTCACGGGGGTATCGGGCTCAGGGAAATCAACCTTGATCAATGGCACCCTCTACCCATTAGCGGCCACCGCCCTAAATGGCGCCACTACCCTCAAGCCTGCGCCTCACAAACGCCTCAGTGGTCTCGAGCATTTTGACAAATGTATTGATATTGATCAGTCGCCGATAGGCCGGACGCCAAGATCAAATCCGGCGACCTACACCGGGATCTTTACCCCGATTCGCGAACTCTTTGCCGGAACTCAAGAAGCTCGCTCACGGGGTTACAAACCGGGGCGCTTCAGCTTTAACGTGCGAGGCGGACGATGTGAAGCCTGTCAGGGGGATGGTGTCACCAAGGTGGAAATGCATTTCTTACCTGATATTTATGTTCCCTGCGATGTGTGCAAAGGCAAGCGCTACAACCGGGAGACCCTGGAAATTCGCTATAAGGGGCAGAATATCTTTGAGGTGCTCGATATGACTGTCGAGGACGCGCTCGCCTTCTTTGAACCCGTACCGGTGATCCATCGCAAACTGCAAACCCTCGTCGATGTAGGCCTGTCCTACATCCGCCTCGGGCAGGCAGCCACTACCCTCTCCGGGGGAGAAGCCCAGCGCGTCAAGCTGGCAAAAGAACTGTCCAAACGGGATACAGGTAGCACCCTATATATTCTCGACGAGCCCACCACCGGTTTGCACTTCGAAGATATCCGACAACTCCTTGAGGTGCTGCACCGATTACGCGACGGGGGCAACACCGTCGTCATAATCGAGCACAACCTTGACGTGATAAAAACCGCTGACTGGCTCATTGATCTGGGTCCTGAGGGCGGCTCCGGCGGAGGAGAAATCATTGCTTCAGGAACTCCCGAGGCTGTGGCAGATAATCCAGCGTCTCACACGGGGCACTTTCTGAGACCGCTCCTTGCAGACAGCAGTTCGGCACGCAAGAAAACTCCCGCCAAAACCAAAACCGCTCGCCGGAGCTCCGGGAAAAAATCAAAGGCAGCGTAGACGGCCGTGCAAATACCGCCACTGTGGCCGGATATTGGCTCTAAATGACACCCTCCTGACGGCTTCAGACACAGCTCGGCAGCATCCACGTGCTTTAATTCGTTTGTCGTACAACAATAATCAGGATCTGCGATGAACATGGCAATAACAGACCCTGCGACGGTGTCTGTCGAAGAAATTGACGTCTCCGATCCAACGCTCTACCAAACCGATAGCTGGCGACCGTGGTTTGCCCGCTTGAGGGCCGAAGATCCCGTGCACTGGTCTGAGAACGACACTTTTGGGGGCTTTTGGTCAGTCACCCGTTTCAATGACATCGTGGCTGTCGATAAAAATCACCACGACTTTTCCTCTGAGCCTGCTATCACCATAGGGGATTACGGTAATGACCTGCCGGTCCGGCAGTTTATCGCCATGGACCCTCCCATTCATGACATACAACGAAAAGCGGTTCAGGGCGTGGTGGCACCCAGAAATCTTGCCGACCTTGAAGCCGTTATTAGACGTCGCGTTATTGCAATACTGGAAAGTCTACCCGTGGGTGAGACCTTCGATTGGGTCGAGCATGTATCCATCAATTTGACGACCCAAATGCTGGCCACCATTTTTGATTTCCCCTTCGAAGACAGAGCAAAGCTACCCTTCTGGTCGGACATGGCCACCTCTCTACCTGAAATTGCAGGTGGTGCAGGTGACAACGACGCACGCACTCAAGCGCTGACCGAATGTCTAGAGACTTTTACCTCGCTCTGGCACGAGCGCAAACACAACCCGCCCGACACAATGGATCTGATCAGCATGATGGCGACCAATCCAGACACAGCTGAGATGATTGACAATCCTCTGGAATACCTCGGCAATATCATTTTGCTCATTGTCGGCGGCAACGACACCACTCGAAATTCCATCACCGGTGGCGTTCTTGCGCTTAATGAGCACCCGGATCAGTACAATAAGTTGAAATCGAACCCCGAGTTAGTGGGTTCACTAGTGCCTGAAATCATCCGATGGCAAACTCCTCTAATGCACATGCGCCGGCTGGCAACCAGGGACGTTGAATTGGGCGGCAAAACAATTCGCAAAGGCGATAAGGTCGTCATGTGGTACCTGTCTGGCAACCACGACGAAACCGCTATAGATAATCCCAACAGCTTTATCATTGACCGACAAAATCCGCGGTTTCATCTGTCCTTCGGCTTTGGTATCCACCGTTGCATGGGAAACCGTTTAGGAGAGATGCAGCTTCGGATTCTGTGGGAGGAGCTCTTGAGGCGATATTCACATGTGGAGGTGGCAGGCAATCCAGTCCGGGTACAGTCAAACTTTGTGCGTGGATTCGAATCTATGCCCGTGATCTTGCACAAGTAGCACAGGCAAAGCTGTAACCACTGAAAGCTGTAACTACTGTAAGTCGCGGTGGGTGAGGGAAACCCGCTCCCTGTAACATCTCAGCAAAGGGATAAACATGATTATCATGTCATCGCCAAAACATAGTCGTACCTGCACACCCTCTCTCGGAATCTTCGTAAACGGGCTCAGTGCTTGCATCGCTCTGCTGCTCTGTAGCGCTGTGTCTTTAGGGGTGTATGCATCCAACAGCGAGCAACGGGTGAATCCCGAGCTACTGGAGCTTCAGCAGAAACAAAAACCAATCCTTCGCAAACTGGGAACGCGGGTTTACGCCACCGAATTCATTGGCTACTCGAACCACGGGTTTATTGAGGGAGACGACGGCATTATCGTGATCGATGGCGGCTGGTTCCCGACAACCACTCAGCGTGCGATTACCGAACTGCGGGAATTTACCGATAAACCCGTTGCCGCCATTATCTACACCCACCTGCATCTGGATCACTTTGGCGGAATCGGGTCCATCATGGCGAACCAGCCTACCGATATTCCGGTCTATGGCCCAGCGGGCTGGGAGCACTGGGTCACGAGACTGTTGCGGCAAGATCGAGAGTCTATCCTTCGACGGGTCTATCTACAGATGGGAATGCTATTGCCCCAAGGAGAAAACGGGACCGTGGGCAATGGCATCGGCCCTTCACCCATACCCGAGCCCAACGACCCGCTGAGCTTTCCCCCAACCATCGACGTAGATCAGACTCTCGACATTGTTATCGCGGGGGTGCCCTTACGTATCATGCCCATGGAGGGCGACGTGACCGAGCACATCTGGGTCTGGCTACCGGAGGACCGCATCCTATTTAGCGGAGACTCGCCACCTCACGGGGTATTTCCAGCGGTTGAAACCGCCCGGTTTGAGATTGGTCGTAATCCTGACGAAATGCTACGCGCGGTTGAAACCTCCCTCGCCCTCCAGCCTGAGGCGATTGTGCCGGGCCACTCGCGTATTTTGAGAGGCCGGGATGAAATCGACCGCATCATGTCGGACACCCGCGACGCGATCGGATTTTTAGTAGACCAGGTAAACCGTTTTTTTCTAACGAACCGGTCGGCGGATGAGCTGCTCGACACCGTCTCCCTTCCGCCGGCTATTGTCGCCAGCCCCGATCTCCAGCCCTACTATCATCGCTGGGAATGGATGGTGCGCCAGCGCTTCATTAAGCTCGGCGGGTTCATTGACGATTCCATGGACTACTTATCACTCAATGCGCTGGAAGAGTCTCGCAGACTGGTGCCGCTACTGGGCGGAGTTGATCGCGTGCTCGCCCTAGCTGAAACCAGTATCGATGGAGACCCACGATGGTCTGCCAGGCTAGCCACCTATGTTCTGCATACCGATGCCGATAACGAGGATGCTCGGGCCATTCGACAACGCGCCTTTCTGCGAGTGGCGCAGACAACCAACAGCGCCAATGAGCGAAACTACATGCTCGGACTGATTCTGGAAGAGCAAGGCAAAATAGACTTCCCCCGTCAGCTGGCTCCACTGAATCAGCGGGCCTACGCACAACTCGACAATCGCGCGCTACTGGGGAGGCTTAAAGCGCGAGTGAAGGCTGAAGACGCCGATCATATCAACCAGCAGCTGCCCTTGCGCGTGGGGCAGGACCGCTTTTTGCTATCCCTTCGAAACAACGTCCTGTTCATTGACGACATCACCCAGCGGAACGAGCAGACGGACAAGCCCGATGCAAGCATGACCCGCGAAGAGCTCATTGCAGTCGTGGCTCACGTAACCTCGCTAACGGCCCTGCCAGGGTGGCAGCAACCCGACGCGCAAACTCTTGCCAGCCTAATCGAGGACTAAAAGCGCCTACCGGTAATAAGCAGGAGCCTTTTTCTGGGAATCAAACAAGGCGGCATCATGCTGCAGCCAGAAGTCTGCGCCACTGGCAGATACCAACCCCTCGACCTTGTTCATCGACAGGAGTGTTTGCTCAGCATCGACATTGAACAACGGTACAACCCGATTTCTTCGACTGTAGCGAAAGTGGTAGAGATCTCCTGAGAGTATCACCGGTCCTGTTTCAGCCAAGTCGACGTACAGCACCTGATGTCCAGGAGTATGGCCCTCAGCCGCTATCACCCTGACGCGGCCGTCACCAAATACATCGTGATCGCCGTTGAGAACCTGCGTCGGCCGATTTTTTATCCCTGCGAGAAGCTCGGATTGAACCGCAGGAACACCAAGGCTGCCCTCTGCGTGAGCCGCATCATAATCGCCCTGCTGCACCAGCCAAGTGCCGCTGGCCACATCATTTGCCGCCCCAACGTGATCCCAATGGATGTGGGAAAAAGCAACATACTCAAGACTGCCCAGATCGAAACCTAAATTGAGGCGCGCCAGCTGAGAGGTCAGACTTTCAGTGAGTATCGAGGCAAAGCCATCCTCTTGGACCTGCCAGCCCTCTTGCTTTGCGAGACCACTGGGTAAACCTGCATCCCATAGCAATTGGCCTTCGGGATGGTCAATGACATAACAGGGTGTCGAGAGTTCGCGCACGTCGGTGTCGGTCTGCTTCAGATTAAACCCCGCTATCGATGCGAAGCGCAGCCGCCCACAGTCGAAGATGTACAGCTTGATCGGCTGCATAGCTAATTCACGACCGGTCACCTCGGGTCCGGATACGCTTTCTTTTTGAGATTGAGCCGGTTCGCCCCCTTCGCAGG
>Ga0255761_10001115_pt1 | contig 24882 bp, 26 predicted proteins | sample 071ome_29_FD_179961 | JGI IMG/M metagenome (GOLD analysis project Ga0255761, IMG submission 179961) | Coastal salt marsh microbial communities from the Groves Creek Marsh, Skidaway Island, Georgia - 071407BT metaG (version 2) | ecosystem: Environmental > Aquatic > Marine > Intertidal zone >... | reverse complement strand
ATTAGAGAAAAGAATTATGAGTAACCCAATTGATGATTTAATCAGAACGTATCCGGACTTTCCGAAGCCTGGAATTTTGTTCTATGACATCGCCTCACTCATCGAAAACAGCGAAGGGTTGAAGCTTGTTACCGAACAATTATCTGAGATTGTCAAGAAACAGCAACCTGACGTACTTGTAGCAATTGATTCAAGAGGGTTTATTTTTGCTCCACCTGTCGCCCTCAAACACGATATTGGCGTAGTTCTCGTTCGTAAATCAGGAAAACTCCCTGGCGAAACAATAGATCAATCTTACGGTCTCGAATATGGAACCGACGTACTCTGCCTTCAAAAAGATCGACAATTAAAGGGATTAAAAGCGTTAATTATTGATGATTTGTTGGCAACTGGTGGAACAATTGCAGCAACTGAGATCCTACTTGAAAAAGCAGGTGCCACAGTTCTTGGTTCGACGGTCATAATTGAATTAAAGGGACTCAATGGTCGGTCAAACATTAAATACCCAGCATTCAGCCTAACTCAGCTTGCTGGGTAAAACTGATTTGAGCTTTTTGAGCCCATCTTCAGTCGAACCAAATATGCCGTATTCAGTGATCAGGGCCGTCACTAGTTCGCTCGGGGTGACATCAAACGCCGGATTGAGAACCGAGACATTGTCTGGTGCCCACTGCCGATCTTGATAACCTGTCAATTCTGCAGCGACTCGCTCCTCTATCGGAATCTGATCCCCAGAGGCAATCGAAAAATCGATAGTTGATACAGGACAAGCTACATAAAATGGAATCCCATGGCGTTGAGCCATTGTCGCTACCGTATAGGTTCCAATTTTGTTGGCGACATCACCGTTGGCTGCGACTCGATCGGTCCCCACAACCACCAAATCAATCAGCCCTTGCGCCATGGCATATCCGACCATGTTGTCAGCCATCAATGTCACTGGAATCTGATCTTCCATGAGTTCCCAAGCTGTCAGTCTGGCTCCCTGAAGGTACGGTCTGGTTTCGCAGGCATAAACCTGAATATCGGCCAGCTCACGATGCGCTGATCGAATAACACCCAAAGCCGTTCCATAACCTGCCGTCGCCAATGCCCCAGCGTTACAGTAGGTGAGTATGCGCATCCCCCGCCGACAAACATCCAACCCGTGATCGCCGATCTGTCGATTAATTTCGATATCTTCTGACTTAATCGTCTTGGCTTCTAGCAAACATTTCTCAGCAACATCAGATGCATCTGAGGACCTGCAGGCTTCGATTAATCGACTCATCCGATCAATCGCCCACGTCAGGTTAACTGCTGTTGGACGACTTGATCGCAGAATCTCGATTTTTTGAAAGACATGATTCCAGTCCACCGATTGCCGCGACGAGGAGTCAAGAACTGCTCTAACAACTCCGAAAGCCGCTGCGACACCGATCGCGGGCGCACCCCGAACGACCATATCGCTTATGCCTTCTGAGATTGCTTCGGCGCTATCACATCTTAAATAGTTCACTTCGTGAGGAAGTCGGCGCTGATCGAGCAAGTAGAGCGCATCTTCGGCCCAATACATCGTATCAATCATTTGAATGTCGCAACCTCTCAAACTCCTTTTTATTTGCTCGATAGTCTTTGAATTTATCAATCACTTCACGCATTTCTCTCTCATTAAGTAATGGCACAGTGCCAGCGGAACGAGTTATCAAATATTGCCTGCAAAGCGCCTCAACCTCACACGCAATTGTGTATGCCTCCTCCAACGAAGTCCCCCATGAAATCAAGCCATGGTTAGCAATCAAACAAGCCTTTCGATCTTCCAGAGCAGATAAAATATTCATAGACAAAATTTCAGAACCAAAAACAGCGTAATCACAGCATCTGACCACATTCCCTCCGGCGATAGCGATCATGTAGTGGAATGCTGGAAGATCCTCCCGCAAGCAAGCAAGCGCTGTCGCGAAGTCGCTGTGCGTGTGAATCACAGCCTGGGCATTTTTTTTCGTTAAATAAATATCTTTATGAAACTGCCATTCAGACGAGGGGAGCTGCCCTGTCGAATGCGAACCATCAAAGTTAACAACAACCAAATCATCGTCCAAAAGCTCACAAAGTTTACTTCCAGACGGCGAGATCAGAAATGAGGAGTCGTCCAATCGTACCGAAAGGTTACCTTCGCTCGATCGGATCAAGAGGGCTTGCGATAACTTGACTCCTGTCTCAATCACATCTCTTCTGACTGCATCATTCATTAAAAATTCTCTAATTGTCTAGAATCAGCTGCAGCCCTTCGACTACCGCAGGATCTTGGGCGCTATTGGCCGTAATTTTAGAATGCTTATTTGATAGAGAGCATTGACAATTGGACCGATTGAACAAACCATCGGCTTGCTCAAGTGCGTGTACAACCGCTTTTGACTTGTCACTATTACTTAACAGGGTGCTAATCACTTGCTCAACGGAGACATTATCATGATCAGGGTGCCAGCAGTCGTAGTCCGTAACCATGGCAAGAGAGCTGTAGCAGATGGCTGCTTCCCTAGCTAATTTAGCCTCAGGCATGTTCGTCATCCCAATCACATCGCAACCCCAGATGCGATATAAATTAGATTCAGCTTGCGTTGAAAATTGCGGTCCTTCCATCGCCAAATAGGTCCCACCCGGATGAATTGTCACACCGCATGTTTTCGCCGCTTGGTGCACAATCTTGTTCAGATCCGGACATACAGGATGAGCCATCGAAACGTGACCGACACAACCATTTGAAAAAAACGAACTAACCCGTTGAGTCGTTCGATCAATGTATTGCTCCACCAAAACAAAATCACCAGGCGCGAACTCCTCTCTGAGCGAGCCTACAGCACTAACAGACAACACCCGACGGACTCCAAGTGATTTGAAAGCCCAGATATTTGCTCGATAGTTGATCCCCGTCGGCGAATAACGATGACCTCTTCCGTGACGAGGTAAAAAAGCAAATTTTTGTGTGCCAATCACCCCCATCAAAAATTCATCTGAAGGATCTCCAAAGGGTGTCGCAACCTTTACCCAATGAGCATCTCGCAGACTATCGATGTCGTACACACCACTGCCGCCAATTACTCCAAAGATCTCATTCATGGTTGCACAAGTCCTCTGCCATTCGATTTAAGTTGCCCTTTATTGATTGTAAGGTCTCGCTGCCCAGACTTCTTTGTTTCTCGAATTTGTCGGACGAACATTTGTCGAGCTTTCAATGTTTGCGCATCAATACCGACATGTCTTTCACCGCGGGACTCAGCGAGCTCAATCTGTCGTTGGCGCATCCGAAACCGTTCTTTTTGTTGATCTGAGTGTTCGTCCATGCAGTAGTGGCATTGAACACCCATCACGAATTCCGGTCGCAACTGATCCTCTTCGGTAATCGGACGGCGGCAGGCGTGGCATTGATCGAAGTCGCCAGGTTCCAGTTTGTGATTGACGGTTACCCGGTTATCAAACACAAAACATTCACCTTCCCAGGTGCTGTCGGTATGCGGAACTTGTTCGAAATAGTTCAAAACACCACCTTTTAAGTGGTACACCTCTTCAAACCCTTGATCCAGCAGGTAACTCGTCGACTTCTCACAGCGAATGCCACCGGTACAAAACATCGCTACTTTCTTGTGTTTCTTTGGGTCTAGATGTTGCGCAACCCACTCAGGGAATTCCCGAAAGGTCTTGGTCTCTGGATTGACCGCGCCTTTAAAACTTCCAACCTCATACTCGTAATCATTGCGGGTATCGATGGTGATTGTCTCGGGGTCAAGGATGAGCGCGTTCCAATCTTCGGGTTGCACATAGCGGCCCACTTTCATTTTTGGACTAATTCCTGGAACACCCAAGGTGACAATTTCTTTCTTCAATTTCACCTTCATCCGATAAAACGGAATTCCATCGGCATCCATCAAGGACTCTTTATATTCCAGTCGATTAAAGCGTCCATCCGCATCAAGCCATGCCCGAACCGCATCGATTCCTTCACGAGGGCCTGCTATCGTTCCATTAATCCCCTCTTCGGCAAGCAATAGCGTCCCTTGAACATCGTGCGACATGCAGGTATCGAGCAAAGGCGCTCTTAACGCTTGATAATCGGGAAGTTCAACAAATTGATACAGGGCAGCAACAACCAGCTGATTCATCGAGGATCCTTCTTCATTCCGCCTTTGCACGGCGGTGATGTCAAACGTGCGGGACTTTCAGCCCATTCAGATTCTGTGAAACATTGCATCGCCAATGCATGCACGCCCTGCTTTAACGCATCATCGGCTGCTTTGTACACCAGTTGATGTCGCTTCACGCGAGACAGTCCGTCAAAGTGTTCAGAAACAATCACCAAGCGAAAGTGTGTTTCCGAATGTTTTGGAACATTATGTCCATGGCTCTCGTTCTCTAATTCAAGCACGGACGGATTGAGCGCTGTGGTCAGCGAATTGTTTAGTAAGGTTTCGAGTTTCATCTGGTAATTATACTGAAGCTGCGGGCGATTAGGCGACTTTTCATCAGAGCCTGTCCAACTCACATGATTCTCACGAAACCAAGCGAGCGGATTGTCTCAATCGCGTCATTGCTGCCGGCTTCCCGATCAGAGAATCAATCCGTCTGCTGCAACCGACCGAGTCTCTCACCTTGATAGGCACCGCTTCTTACTCGCTGCCACCAGTCTTTGTTGGCTAAAAACCAATCCACCGTTTTGGCCAAACCTGATTCAAAGGTCTCTTGTGGCGTCCATCCCAGAGTAGAAGCGATCTTTGAGGCATCAATGGCGTAGCGCTTATCGTGACCCGGACGATCCGTCACAAAGGTAATCAACTCCCGAAAGCTTTGGATTCCCTGGGGTTTCGGGTTGACGCGAACATCCAATAAATCACAGAGGGTTTCCACCACATGTAAATTGGTCTGTTCGTTGTGACCACCGACGTTGTAGGTCTCACCCAATTCACCGTCGAAGACCACCTTGACCAAGGCACGGGCATGATCTTCTACGTACAACCAATCGCGAACCTGATCACCTTGGCCGTAAACTGGGATTGGCTGGCCTGCAATCGCATTCAGGATCGCGAGCGGAATCAGTTTTTCGGGGAAATGATAGGGTCCGTAATTATTTGAGCAATTGGTCACCACCACCGGTAGCCCATAGGTTCGATGCCAAGCGCGGACTAAGTGGTCACTAGAGGCTTTGGATGCGGAATACGGAGAACTCGGCTGATATGGAGTGTCTTCAGTGAACAGATCATCCATGCCATCGAGATCTCCGTAAACTTCATCGGTTGAGATGTGATGAAACCGAAACACTCCCTGCATGGCCTGATCGAGTTGCTCCCAATACTGCCGACTGACTTCTAATAGTGTGTAGGTTCCAACAATATTCGTCTCGATAAACGCCGAGGGTCCGTCGATCGAACGATCGACATGACTTTCTGCTGCTAAATGCATGACTGAGGTTGGCCTGAACGTCTCAAATAGCCGAGTCATCTCCACTCGATCGCAGATGTCTGATTGCGCAAACTGATAGTTCGGAGACTCAGAAACAGAAGTCAGAGATTCTAGGTTACCTGCGTAGGTCAACTTATCGACGTTCAGTACCAGCGCATCCGTCTCAGCAATTAAGTGCCGAACGACTGCCGACCCAATAAACCCTGCCCCACCTGTCACTAATACGCGATGTTGCATTAAGACGCTCGATTCAATGGGTTAGGTGCACCAACCAGGAACACCCGTGCTAATGACATCGCCTAGGATGCTCCTTGTGTCTCGCTGGTCGTCCGTACTCGACTCGCATCTTTAAACGAGCTACTGCCTACGACACTTTTCTCATTGATCGCGCTTTCACATTTGATGGGATCGCCACCACAAATCGCGCATTCGCCATCTTCACCATTAACTCGACCGATCCCGCCACAACTACCGGAAATCGGTCGGCGACCCATCATGACACCAATCGCCATGATCGCGACCAGAAATGAGAACACACCAAAGACGGTCAGAAATAAACCTAAATTCATTCCACTTCTCCTGCCAACAGACGCTCAAAACGTGGAGTCTGCTTCACGATAAAGGTATCACCAAACCGTTCAATGAACATGGCTGGAATTTTTCGAGAAACCGCCAATTCATAGCCTTTGTCTGGTCCTAACACCAATAGCGTCGTCGCCCAACCATCGGCCATTGCACATTCTGAATCCGCCACCGTCACAGAGGCCAGTTGATGAGTGACAGGTCGCCCAGTTGAAGGATCAATGGTATGTGAGTAGGCAACTCCATCAATTTCTCGATAGTTTCGGTAATCCCCTGAGGTTGCAAGCGCGACATTTTTTAACGATAGCACTTGCTCAACGGCTCGTTCCCCTCTGATTGGCTTTTCAACGGCAATTTTCCAGCCAAGACCATCTTTGTCCCCTTTGACGCGAACTTCACCACCAATTTCGACTAAGAAATTCGCATAGCCCTGATCATCGAGTAGTGTATAAATCTGATCAACGCCTAACCCTTTGGCAATCGCCGACAAATCGAGCCTCCGAGGCTCGCGTTTGATGATCGCTGCTCCACCATCGGCTTCTGGTGCGCGCACGGCAACAGCAGAAAATCCAACCAGTGCTTTGGTTGCGTCAATGACTTGATCTGAGGGTAACGCATCAGACCCTGCATCAAAACCAAACCCCCAAAGATTGACCAAGGGGCCGATGGTTGGATCAAACGCACCCGATGAGATTTCCGAAAACCCCAAGGCTTTCGCGGTCGTCACAGCAAACAGTGCACTGACAGGAAACCAGGTGTTCAGTTCATCGGATTGATTGAACTGAGAGATCTCACTATCCGGATCATAGGTCGACATCTGGCGGTTCACTTCAAGTAATACCGTCTCGATCTCCGTTTGCAACGCATCCTGGTCATGAGAAGCAATTGGATTGGCAATCACCACCGACCAACTGGTCCCCATGGTGCGCCCTGACAACTTCCTGATCTCCAGCTCACTGGAACAACCAACAAGCACGGCCAGGACAAAAAATGCCGCCAAAATGGCGGCATTTCTCGAGTAACGCATGGCATTAACCACCAAAGTCATCCAGCATGATGTTTTCATCTTCGACCCCAAGGTCTTTCAACATCTTGATGACCGCTGCGTTCATCATTGGAGGTCCACACATGTAGTACTCAACATCCTCTGGAGCTGGGTGATCTTTCAGGTAATTTTCGAGTACCACGTTGTGGATGAACCCGGTTTCCCCTTCCCAGTGATCTTCAGGTTGAGGATCTGATAGCGCCAAGTGCCACTCAAAGTTCTCGTTTTCTTGGGCCAACTGATCGTATTCGTCTTCATAAAAGACCTCACGCAAGGAGCGCGCACCATACCAAAACGAAATCTTCCGCTTGGAATTCAATCGTTTCAGCTGATCGAAAATATGCGACCGCATTGGAGCCATACCGGCACCACCACCGATAAAGACCATTTCGTTATCCGTGTCTTTGGCAAAGAACTCACCAAATGGGCCGAAGACCGTGATCTTGTCACCTGGTTTTAAGTTGAAGGTGTATGAACTCATCTGCCCAGGAGGCAGATCGGTCCCTGGAGGTGGTGTCGCGATCCGGATATTGAACTTCACCAAACCGCGCTCTTCAGGATAGTTCGCCATTGAGTAGGCGCGAACCACGGTTTCATCAACCTTCGACTCGAGATTAAAAAATCCAAACCGCTCCCAATCACCACGGTATTCCTCTTCCACCTCAAAGTCCGAAAACTTGACATGATGAGGCGGCACTTCGAGCTGAACGTAACCGCCAGCACGGAAATCCACGTTTTCACCCTCAGGGAGTTTCAGTGTGAGTTCTTTAATGAAGGTTGCGACGTTGGGATTCGAGACCACCTCACACTCCCAACGCTTCACACCAAAGAGTTCGGGCTCGACTTCAATATTCATGTCTTGCTTCACAGCAACCTGACAGGATAAACGCCAGCCTTCTTTCACTTCACCTTTGGTAAAAGCAGACGCTTCGGTTGGCAGAATATCGCCACCGCCTGACTTAATCACACAGCGACACTGTTGGCATGAGCCTCCACCACCGCAGGCTGATGGGAGATAAATCCCGGCATCAGCCAGTGTGTTCATCAATTTACTGCCGGCTGGCACCTGAATGCTCTGATCCGGATTGTCATTGATGGTAATCGTCACGTCTCCAGAAGACACGAGCTTCGACCGGGCAGCCAAAATGACAGCCACCAAGCCGATCACGACCACGGTAAACATCACAACGCCCAGGATAATGGTCATATTTTCCACGTTCTATGCTCCTTAGAGTGATACGCCAGAGAAGGACATAAAGCCAAGTGACATCAGTCCAACTGTGATAAACGTAATACCCAATCCCTTGAGGCCATCCGGTACATCCGAGTACTTCAACTTTTCACGGACACCTGCCAGTGCCGTGATCGCCAGTGCCCAACCGACACCAGCACCTAAGCCATAAACCACTGACTCACCAAAATTGTAATCACGCTCAACCATGAACAAAGAGGCGCCCAAAATGGCACAGTTCACGGTAATCAATGGCAGAAATACCCCTAACGCGTTGTAGAGCGCAGGAACATACTTATCCAAGAACATCTCGAGGATTTGCACTAAGGCTGCAATCACACCGATGTAGGACAAAAGCCCCAAAAATCTCAGATCCACATTGGCTAACTCTGGAGAGATCCAGGTTAATGCGCCTTCTTTCAATAACCCAGTCAGAATCAGGTTGTTCACAGGAACGGTGATTGCAAGCACGACGATGACTGCAATACCCAAACCCACTGCGGTTTTGATGTTCTTGGAGAGCGCCAAGAATGTGCACATGCCTAAGAAGAATGCGAGCGCCATATTTTCAATGAAAATCGCCTTCACAAAGAGGCTGATGTAATGCTCCATCTTAGGCCTCCTTCATCTTACTGTTTGGTGCGATTTTGAACTCATCAGCTTCGACCTGAGACGTTTTCCATGCGCGGATTCCCCAGATTAAAAAGCCAATAATGAAGAACGCCGATGGGGGGAGTAGCATCATTCCATTAGTGTAGTACCAACCACCTTCCGTGACTTTGGTCAAAATTTCGATGCCGAAAACAGAGCCGGATCCAAACAATTCCCGAATGAACCCAACCACCATCAAAATCACACCATAGCCAAGGCCATTACCAATACCATCAATAAAGGAATCTAGGGGGCCATTCTTCATGGCGAAGGCTTCCGCACGACCCATCACGATACAGTTGGTGATAATCAATCCCACAAAGACCGACAATTGCTTTGAGATTTCGTAAGCAAAAGCTTTCAGAATTTGATCTACCACAATGACCAACGACGCAATGATCGTCATCTGCACAATGATCCGGATCGAGCTTGGAATCTGGGAACGGATCACCGAAACAAATAAGTTTGAAAAAGCAGTCACTGCAATTACAGCCAGTGACATCACAAATGCCACTGACATGCTCGATGTCACCGCAAGCGCGGAACAAATCCCAAGGACCTGAAGCGCGATCGGGTTATCGTTGACGACCGGGTCGAACAACAGTTCTTTCGTTTTCGCCATTAGATCCGTCCTTGTTTCAAATTATCCAGAAACGGCTTGAAGCCCGAATCTGACATCCAGAATTTTAATAAATTATCCACTCCACGTGAGGTAATTGTCGCTCCTGAAAGACTATCAACGCCGTACATATCTGAGCGATCCGCACCACCTTTGACCAATCGCAGAGCCACGGCATCATCCTTATACACTTGCTTACCCGTCCACTGAATTTTCCAGTTTGGATTATCCACTTCACCACCAAGACCGGGAGTCTCGGCATGCTCGTAGAAACCAAGGCCTGCAACCGTATTCGCATCACCCTCTAAGGCCATAAATCCATACAGTGTCGACCAGAGACCGTAACCATGGATTGGCAGGATGATTTTCTCAACCTGTTCGCCATTTTCGATCAGATAAATTTTGGCGATCTTCGCTTGACGTTTGATTGATGCGATATCTTCATCACCAGATAGCTCACGATTCATGGATGGATCTTTCGCCGCTTTACGTTGGTTGTAGCGCTCTGCATCCATACCCTCGACAAATTCTCCTGTCTCAATATTGACAAGGCGAGTTGTCACCATCTGGAACTGATCAGCGATCGATTGCTCAGGATCATAGAGACCGGCTGCCTGCAAAATATTCATCTGCATATTGGCTTTTTCATTCACTGCTTGTGCTGGCCTCAAAATCACAGCCGCCGCACTCACAATGATCGAACACACCAAACACAAAACTAATGCGACCGTGACGGTCTTTTGGGTGGATTCATTACTGGACGACACTGCGCAACTCCCTTCGCTTGATGTTGGCCTGGACCACGAAGTGGTCAATCAATGGCGCAAATAAGTTACCGAATAAAATCGCCAGCATGATCCCTTCTGGGAATGCTGGGTTGACCACTCGGATAAGTATCGCCATCAATCCAATGAGACCGCCGTACCAATATTTACCGGCATTGGTCATGGATGCAGAGACAGGATCTGTCGCCATGAAGATCATACCGAAGGCGAAACCACCAACAACCAAATGCCAGTACCATGGCACGTTGAACATCGGGTTGGTGTCAGAGCCGATGCCGTTAAATAGCAGTGACGTCAGGACCATTCCGAGAAACACACCTAACACGATTCGCCAGTTAGCAATTCCCTGCACCAACAAAACCGCGCCACCAAGTAAGATGGCGAAGGTCGACACTTCACCGATCGAACCCGGGACATTACCAATAAAAGCATCAAACCAGGTAAAGTCTGAGATCACTTGATTCGCTGACGCTAACGCCTCAACGCCACCTTGCGCCATCATGCCCAGTGCTGATGCACCTGTGTATCCGTCAGCAGCCACCCAAACGGCATCGCCTGAGATCTGCGCTGGATAGGCGAAGTACAAGAATGCACGTCCAGTCAATGCCGGGTTCAAGAAATTCTTACCGGTCCCGCCGAAGACTTCTTTGCCGACCACCACGCCGAAGGTGATCCCGAGTGCCGCCTGCCATAACGGCAAATCCGGCGGACAGGTCAATGAGAATAGAATCGAGGTGACGAAAAATCCTTCGTTCACTTCGTGTCCACGGACCGAGGCGAACAACACCTCCCAGAATCCACCAACAATAAATACGGTGGCATAAATCGGTAGGAAATACGCAAACCCATAAACCAGATTGGTCCAGAGCGAGGGATTCATCCAATAGTTAGCACCCGCCAACCCTTCAATGAAGGCTCCCCGTAACCCATCAGGCGCCATGGCACCAGCAGCAATGGCTTCCGAGGCGTTTTGGCCTAAAAAGTAGGCACCAAAGAAGATCGCAGGAAAGGTACACAACCAAACTGTAATCATGATCCGTTTCAGGTCGATCCCATCACGCACGTGAGCCGACGACTTCGTCGTCGTTCCTGGTGCGTAAAAAATCGTATCAACTGCCTCATAGAGCGCGTAAAACTTCTCGTATTTACCCCCTGGGTGGAAGTTTGGCTCAATGCGGTCGAGATATGCACGTAGTGACATCATCAACTCTCCAGCTCAATTGTTGTGAGGTTGTCCCGAAGAATCGGGCCGTATTCATATTTCCCTGGGCACACATAGGTGCACAGCGCGAGATCTTCTTCTGCCAATTCAAGTGCACCGAGTTTCACCGCCATGTCGGTATCGCCAACAATCAACGAGCGTAGCAACTGCGTCGGTAAAATATCCAAAGGCATCACTTTCTCATAGGCACCCACCGGCACCATCGCACGAGGCGATCCATTGGTATTGGTGGTGTAGTCAACCAGTTTCTTCGGCATCAATTTGGACAGATAAATCCCCATCACCGAATGCTTATTGGTTCCAGGTGACAACCAACCAAATGGAACGCGCTCAGTGCCTTCTTCTAACACCGACACTTGTTGATGGTAACCACCGAGATACCCAGAAACACCAGCAGCCGTCCGGCCACCTAAAATCGATCCCGAGACCACGCGATGTTGACCATCGATCAGTTCACCAGCAGTCAAATCCTCAAGCGACGCTCCAACCCGGGTCACCACGAGACGTGGCTGCTTCACAGAGGGGCCAGCCAAACTCACCACACGCTCTGTTGATAACACGCCATCTTTAAACAAACGTCCGATTCCGATCACATCCTGCGCAGATAAGTGCCAGACCTCTTTTCCTTCACCGACAGGGTCAAGGTGATGAATGTGCGTACCAACCAGTCCCGCCGGATGTTTTCCTGCGAACGTCTCAACGGTCGCCGCCCCGGTATCAAACGATGCATCAGGTGCTCGGCACACAAACACTGACCCCTCAGTCAACGTCGAGATCACAGTAATTCCATCAACAAAGGCATCCGGCTGCCGCGCAATCGCCAACGCCTGATCACCTGCCAACGGATTGGTATCCATCGCATTGATGAAAATCGAATGAGGCACTGCGTCAATCGCTGGAATTTTTTCATAAGGACGACGACGGATCGTGGTCCAAAGGCCGCTTTCAACTAATTGCGCAACCACCGCCTCTCGATCCAAGGCACTCAGATCGGCGTGCGCATGAAAGGAGACCGCCGTCTCTTTGTCATCCAGTTCAATCACGACGGATTGGAAGACTCGGCGCTCTCCGCGGTTAATCTGCGTGACGACGCCAGACCCAGGAGCCGTAAATAGAACGCCCTCGTTCTTTTTGTCAGCGAACAACGGCTGGCCCAATTTCACCTGATCACCCTCCTGAACCAGCATCGTGGGTTTCATTCCAGGATAGTCAGAGCCGACAATCGCGACACGTGTCACTCCATTGGCTTCTCCGATTTCCTGCTTGGGTGATCCTTTGATGGGCAAATCCAGCCCAGTTTTGATCTCGATCATCGAGTCCATTCCTACCTTGAAATTTCCGACGCATTCAGAAGGCGTTCAAACTTAATAGCATAAGAAACTATGCCGATAGCGGTGGATGAGTATAAGAATAGTTGGGTCGAATCGCCAGACTCAAACTCAAATTTCAGTAAATTTTTCGCACCTGCAACACACAATTCCTTCAATACTGACAAATGCGTCAGCAATCTCTCGCAGATTCAACGAATGCCCTGACAAACGGACTAACCTTTTGATAGGAGGATTGCGTATGAACCGGTTCATTATTTCTCAAAACTCAGGCATTCAGGGGGCTATAAGCACTTATACAGACCTCAAGTCTGTCGATTCTCGATCAACCATTGGCGATTATGTCGTGTTTGTCGATGAATCAGGCGATGCCAATCTTGATCCCATCGACCCTCGATTTCCCATGTTGAATCTGGTGTTCTGTCTTATCCGAAAGGACCATTACATCGACTTCGTCGTACCGCAATTACACCAACTCAAAATCGATTTTTTCGGTCACGCCGATCTCATCCTCCACGAATCCGAGATGCGTCGTCAAACTGGAGCATTTGCAATCCTCGCCGATAGTGACGTCTATTCACGCTGGATGCGGGAGTTACTGGCTTGGATTGAACAGACCAACGTTGCAGTCATCAGCGCCTGCATTGACAAAATCGCCTTGACTCGACGGTACGCACACCCCTTTGACCCCTATGATCTTGCGATCCGCTTTTGTTTAGAACGGACGCGTCAGTTTTTGGCGGCCAACAACCAAAGTCAACGACTGACGCAAGTTATTTTCGAGAGCCGCGGTAAACGACATGACCGAGCAGCCGGCCTTGAGTTTGATCAAATCCTCAAACAAGCCAATCCTCTTGGACATCATTTGCCCGACTTCAGTCAGTTCCCACTCGATCCATTATTCATCCCGAAACGAGCGAATCTCGCCGGCCACCAACTGTGCGATTTACTCGCCAGACCATTGGCAAAATGGAGTTTTAATGCAAGCTCTCATCGCAGACCGATGCAAATCATCCAACCGAAACTGATCGCCCACAAAGTCTTCCCACAGACTGGGTGGCGCCGTCCGCATCGGTCACAGAGATCCTCTTATTGGCCTGGAAACACCCGGCTCAATCCACCCGCAAATTCTTCACATGCACCACGATAGCCGCTCCAACTAGTCTTTCTAATCAGCCCTTCAACATCCGCCCACGCGTCCACATTGCAGGGTTCAATGTGGCTTTCTTTAAACCAGCGATAATGTGTTTGATTGCCTTCTCGTACGACTTCCGCAGGTTTCCCGAGCGCACGTTCAAGGCCGCTGATGTGTTGGCCCATGGCATTTCCTAAACCCACATTCATCTCATTGATCGCCTGCGATGCGCAACCGGTTAAAGCCACCATCAGGACGCTACTGATCATCCACTGTTTCATTTCACGTGCCTCCATTTCATGCACTGGTCGAAGAGTACGTTGAGTGCTTGAAAATCGATAGGTCCATCGGCATATTTCTATCAGTTTTCTCGGAGAGCTGATGTTTCCATACACCCGATATTTCGTCTTGATGATGACAGGCGTGCTTCTCGCATTCAGCCTCGCTGTCACTGCATCGCCGCGCGCCACAACGATTCTCGAAGAATTAGACCGGCCCTGGTCGATGGACTGGATCAGTGACGAGGAAGTTCTCATCACTGAGCGCGGAGGCCGCTTACTGCTCATCAATCTCGCCTCCAGCACACGCCAAATCATCAACAACGTGCCAGCAGTCACGGCTCGTGGTCAGGGTGGCCTCCTTGATGTGCGTGTCAGACGCATTGACAACGATCTCTGGGTGTATCTGGCGCTGTCTGGCACTCGTTCAGACAACACCACTGGCACAGAACTCTGGCGCGGGCGGCTGATTGATGATCAATTATTGGATGTGGAACAACTGTTTTCTCAGTCTCTGACCACGGACTCAGGTCATCATTTCGGTGGTCGATTGGCATTGACCGATCAGTATGTGTTTTTGACCATCGGTGATCGTGGTGACCGAGAGCGAGCTCAAGATCCCACCGATACTGCTGGATCGGTGGTACGTCTGCATTTAGATGGAAGCCTCCCGCCTGATAACCCTTGGGTGGGTGATTCTCAATATCGACCTGAGTTGTATTCAATTGGTCACCGCAATCCCCAAGGTCTAGCGTTTGACGCCGATGGCGTGCTGTATGCCCACGAGCACGGCCCCCAAGGTGGAGATGAAATCAATCGGATCGAGCCCGGTCTCAACTATGGCTGGCCAACCATCACTTATGGTCGCAATTATGGAATCGGGACCACAATTGGCGAAGGCGTTGCAAAAGAAGGTCTCGAACAACCACTCCTTCACTGGAATCCATCCATCGCACCCTCTGGTATGGCGTTTTCCATCGGGCAAGGTTTCCCCGAATGGCAAAACAGTCTATTCGTCGGTGCACTCAAAGCCCAGATGCTGGTTCGACTGGTCTTTGAAGATGGACAGTTCAAACAGAAAGAACGGCTATTACAGAACTCAGTCGGACGCATTCGAGATGTAAGACAAGGCCCCGATGGCGCGATTTATCTTCTGACAGACTCAACCCGAGGCAAACTCATCAGAGTCACGCCCTAAAGTCGCGATGTTGCGACATCACAGGAACACTCGCTCGAACGGTCCCAACTTTGGATCGATCCATGTCGATGGTTAATACACCAGGCGACTCATCCAGCTTACCCAAGCAAAGGCCCCAAGGGTCGTAAACCACCGAATGTCCATAGGTCTCACGCCCTTCTTGGGTCACGCCGCACTGCCCGGCAGCGGCAACAAAGCATCCATTTTCGATCGCCCGCGCACGCAACAAGGTATCCCAGTGCGCTTCACCTGTGGTTTTTGTGAAGGCCGCCGGCACGACGATGAGTTCGGCACCAGCCAGTGCGTAGTGCCGATACAGCGATGGAAAACGCAGATCAAAGCAAATCGACAGCCCCACACTCCAGTCGTTGATTGGAGTCAACTGCGGATGGGTTCCTGCATCAAATAACGCGCTCTCACGATAACTCTCACCCGATGCCAGATCGACATCAAAGAGGTGAATCTTGTCATAGGACGTTTGGATTTGACCCTCAGCGTCGATCACCAATGTGCGATTCAGAATCTGATCATCAATTTGCATAATCAACGACCCAACGATCAGCGTGATGCGATGGGTGCTGGCATAACTCCGCAGGCGCTCCACTTGTGGAGAGTCAATCGCCAACGCATGAGCTCGAGACGTTGCTTGATCTGATGAGAGAAATAAGGCGCACTCAGGCAACAAGGCAACAGACGCCCGAGCCGCCACTGCTTCATCAAGCAATGGATAGAGCCGCGACTCTGACAGGTCTAAATCAGGCTCTGCGGTGTACTGAAGACAACTGATGCGCATCGATCCTCCAAAGTTCGAGCATACCAGAGGATGGACAGCTTAGTATTTTTCGGGAACGTACAACTCTCGCGGCAAGGCACTTCGCTCGTAGTTAGGATCTGACATTCGCTCCGGTAGCGTCACCGTTTCGCGAGGAACCTCCTGATAAGGGATCAATCCAAGCAGGTGATCAATGCAATTCAAGCGGGCGCGTCGCTTGTCGTTAGCCTCAACCACATACCAAGGAGCCTCCGGAATGTTTGTCCGTACAAACATGGCCTCTTTGGCCTTGGTGTATTCCTCCCACCGAACCCGAGACTGCAGATCCATCGGGGATAATTTCCACTGCTTTAAGGGATCATGAATTCTCATCAGGAATCGCAACTGTTGTTCTTCATCCGTGATTGAGAACCAGTATTTCACCAGTCGAACACCCGAGCGGACGATCATGCGCTCAAATTCGGGAGCATCGGAGAGAAACTCATCCACTTGAGTATGAGTGGCAAACCCCATGACGCGCTCGACTCCCGCACGGTTGTACCAGGAGCGGTCAAACAAAACGATTTCGCCGCCAGAAGGAAGATGATCCACGTAGCGCTGGAAGTACCATTGTGTGCGTTCTTTTTCGGACGGCTTGTTCAGAGCAACCACTCGACAAATGCGAGGATTCAAGCGCTGGGTGATCCGTTTAATCACGCCACCCTTTCCAGCAGAGTCGCGACCTTCAAAGAGAACACAAACGCGCTCTCCAGTCGCTTCCACCCAGTCTTGCAACTTGATCAGTTCAAGCTGCAGTTTTAATAATTCTCTCAGATACAGCCGTCGGTCCATCTCCGGTGGACGAGCCGATTGATACACTTCCCGGACTTTTTTCGAGATCAATAGATCATCTTCGAGCTCGAGCTCATAAAGCTCATCAAAGATGTCTTCAAGTTCCAGTGCCTGTTCTAAATCCGTCGTCCCAACCATCGTTCACTCCTGTGATCTAGTCGACACTCCATCACAGAAATATGAACAAACGATGACACTCCTCAGGGGGCCTGTAAACCAGTCACCTCGACACGCACTCCGCGTTCTGTATTGCCAATCGCAACCTGTCCACCCATGGATTCTGCAATCAAGCGGACCACGTACAAACCAAGTCCTAAGTGAGATCCTGTTGAGTCATTCCGAGTCCCCGAGAACATCTGGAAGGCATCCACGCGGTCTTGAACCTGAAGCGAAGAACCCTCGTTTTCCACCCACAACGACACAGAATTGATCTGATCACTTAAGCCGACGGTGATGACACCTCCCTCGGGTGTGAAATCACAGGCATTATCCAACAACTTATCGAGCATTTGCTCAAACCGCAGATCATTCCCCAGAATCATGATGGTCTCGTCTGAGATTTCGGTCACCCAGGTTCGATCCGACACCGTTCGCTCGATACTTGCCACCGCATCTCGGGTAATCCGTGCGACGTTGAAGCGATGCTGATCTTCATCGCGCAATGCCTCCTCAAGGCTTGCCGCTTCGGTCACTTTCGCAAGCGTCGATTCGAGTTTCTGAATGCCTCGTTCGGCGGTGGCTCGCAGTCTCGCTTGTTGTTCTGGGTCCTGTTCATCTGACAACAATTCAAGACTCGTCTGAATCGCACTCATGGGATTACTGAGCTCATGACGAAGCGTCCGAGGAATCCGTTCGAGAAACGCTGTGTAGCGAGCAAGATCACGCAATACTTGTTCGATATCTCGACTTAACTCACCGACCTCATCTGAGGTCTTGGCGTCAGAGAGAGAAGGCTCGCGGGAAAAACGCCCTCGCCCGTCCAAATAGGACTTCAGCTCTTTCCGGAGACGAGTGATCCGTTCAGCCAAACGACCGGAATAAATCGAAAGACCAAAAATCAGAAGGCCAAGCACACCGAGTGTCTGCCAAGCCAGAGTCACCAACGCCTGCTGAGCGGAGCCGACGATTTCACTGGTGGGTGCGGCAATCAATATCGAATAACGACCGGTTTCAGTCATCAAGGGTACGTTGATCCGAATATCTTGGTCGGTCATCACTGCGTTCGATTGCCAGGCATCGGAGCGAAGCAACGAAGGCATTTCCTCGGGTGGTGTGGTTTTCGCGATCAAATAGCCGTCGGCATCCACCACCATGATCTGTCGTGTCTCACCAGACAGCCGACGCGCCAACTGCTGCACACGCGCAGCCAGCGGCTGGATACTGAACTGATACTGACGCGTGCTCGGTTGAATCCAGTTGTGATCTATCTGGCTTAACTGCAATTGCCGGTTGATTACCTGCGACACCGGCATCACCCATTCCAGTCGGTAACCGCCTGAAAATTCCCACCAGTATGACGTCACTCGCAGCGTTTTACTCAAAGGCCAAGGTTGACTCGACACCTTGGCATCAAAAGCCCCTGATCCTTCTGTGGCTAATTCAACGACCGTGGTCGATTGACGATCACTCAACTGCAATCGGATCACATCAAAGGGAACGGCTTCAGAACGCCCAAACAGTGGCTCTTGATAGAACCGTGTCGAATCTCGGACTTCAAGTGCAAAAGCGACCTGATTATCAAACTGGCCAATTTTCAGGCGGATACGTTCATCGACAAGCGCATCATTCGCCTCGGGCCATTCATCAAAAAACCCATCCAAAACCGGTTCTCGACGCATGGGTTCGGGGGTGATTCTGAGACCCGGTTGGGCATCGGGACGGACTAATGCATCCAGCTCAGGCTTGAGGCTCTGCGCCAAAACGCGCAAAGCTTCAGACTGGGCCTCGGTGGCGAAGGTCTGAAGCTTTTGAAAGGTCTGGTAGCCAAGCCAAGGCACCAAGGCGAACACCGGAACAAACAAAAAGAGTTTGATCCGTAAACTGAATTTCATCCAGGTGGTGACTCCCAACGATAGCCGGTCCCATAGACATTAATTAGCGCGTCAAATGAATTATCAATCGCTTTTAATTTCCGGCGGATGTGCTTGATGTGCGTGCTCAAGGTATTGTTGGTGACCACTGTTTGTCGTGTTCGCTCCGCGAGTTGGTCATAGGTCAAGATCGCTCCTTCCGCTCGCATTAACGCCTCAAGAATCGCAAGCTCAGTGACTGTTAAACTCACAGGTTCACCAAAATATGAGACCTGAGCACGATCTGGATCAACGATCAAACCACCATCGGTTAACACAGTATCAAGACCGCGCCGGGCGCGATTGGCACGCTTTAACACTGCCGCCACTTTTTCGACCAAAAGCGCCGTCGAGATGGGTTTTGTTAAATAATCCCAGGCCCCTAAGCGCAAACCAAAAATCTGGTCAATCTCATCAGTCCGACTGGTCAGGAAGATCACCGGAAGGCCGGGATAGCGATCCAATAACCACTGACAAATGCCAAATCCAGCGTCGGGATCGCGGCCTAAGTGAATATCCAAAAGCACCAAACTGGGCTGACCAGATAGCGCGTGCTGAATCTCGTCAGCCGATTCGTAGCCAGAAACGGTAAAGCCTTTTTTCGTCAGCGCGTACGAATAGTTGGCCAGCTGATCCTCATCGTCCTCAACCACTACGATATGTGAGTTCATCGCGCCTCCTGTTAACTCAAAGGTTAGTTGTTCCCGAGCCTTGAGCGTCACCATACCGCGTTTTTGGCTCGAGAGGATATTGGGCGTGGTCTGGTTGAATTTCCATGATGACCTGACAGACTGCATCGGTTGTTTCTCCTACAGGTTCCAAGCGAACGACGCGCATGAGCTGATGGTTAAAGGGAACAAGGGATGCATCAGCACCCCAGCTCTCATCAACGTACGGAATAAAGACCTTCATGGGTTGGTTTCCTGTCAAAACTCAATTGAACGTCGACGCGTCTGTCGAGGGCGTAAAATCCACACTGTCCATCGGCCAACGCATCGGTCTCGCCACGACCCTCGGTCTGAATGGTCATCGGAGACGCTCCCACCTCCTGCAACACCTGCCCGACGGACGAAGCTCGTGCCTCACTCAACTTCTGGTTATGCTTCTCTGTACCTCGTGGATCGGCGTGACCGATCAATCGAACTGTCAGGCCATCAATCGAGTGTGATGCTCTCGCGACCGCTTCCAGTGCTTTGCGATACTGTCCCGCGGTCATCGCCGAGTTGACATCGAAATGCACAGCAACCGACAAGTCTGTCAACAGCTCACGAAATGCCGCCATTTCAGCCTGACTCTTGGCTTGCTCGGCATTCAGACGGGCCAACTGTGATCGTGCTCCTGAGATTTCACGATTCAGGTCTGCAAGCTCCTGATTCTTCCGTGCCAGCACTCGCTCTTGCACAACGTCATGGCCAATGAGTGCGCCCAACGTTCCTCCGATCACAACACCGACTGGACCGGCAACTGCTGCACCCACGGCAGCACCTGAACCAAATCCGATGTGTTCTGGCATCTTTGAATCGTCATTCGCAAAAACTCCAGTCGTCGCGCTCATCGCAAAACCTGCAGCAATCAATACATGTTTCATTGTGAGTCTCCCCTCGTTTCAATGCGTGCATTACAAACCAGAAGCCGTGTAACAGATGGGAGTAATCGGGGTGAAATGGTGGAGAAGAGATGAAGGTGTTCTAGACAAGCGTCGCTTGAGTATTTAGATTCAAAGCGTGCACCAAGGAGGTTACAGATGCGACTTATCGGATTATTCATTGCGGCTTTGAGCCTGTCATCGATCGCTTTCGCAGGAAGTCATGCGAAGCCGGTCGGTCTGACATCAACTCTCATGGAGCAAGAGGTCATGCATCAGGGACAGCCCGTGATCATTCAACGAAATCAAGATAACTCGAATACGATCGTGTCCGATTATGCACTGACTTCAAGACCGTGCCCGCCATTTTGCATCCAACCCATGGATCTCGCTCCTGGCGTTGAGACCATCGGTGAGCTCGAATTGCTGGCATTGCTTGAGAAGATCAATTTCGGTGAGATTGACGGTCTCTTGATCGACTCAAGAACTCCAGACTGGGCTGAAAAAGGCATGATCCCTGGCGCTATTAACCTTCCTTGGACCACGTTGTCTGTCAAAAAGTCAGACATGTTTACCATCTCGGATATTTTCGAAAGCACGTTTGGTGCGATACCACTTGATGGCATGTGGGATTATTCGAACGCCAAAACTTTGATTCTGTACTGCAATGGAGCCTGGTGTGGGCAATCGCCAACGAATATCCGAACCCTTCTTACGCTTGGGTATCCCGCACACAAAATCAAATGGTACCGAGGCGGAATGCAGTCCTGGCAAAGTTTCGGCTTGACCGTCGTCAATCCATAAAAAAGGGGCTTACGCCCCTTTGTTCTCAGAACAGCAAGTCATCTTCAATCGCTAATAATCCATCGGCGGCGCACGCTTCATCCAAGTCACCACCAGGTGCTCCAGAAATACCAATACCACCCAATAAACTTCCAGCGGCTTCAATCGGTAATCCCCCACCAACCATCAGGGCATTCGAGGCATGACGGATCCCCATCATTGTTGTTTCTTGGTTGGTTGCCTTTTCCATCTCAGACGTTGGAATCCGAAACGATAATGCAGTCCATGCCTTCCGTTCTGCGACTTCGACTGTATGCGGTGTCGCGAAGCGATCGCGAACAAACGCCTGTAATAAACCACTGCGATCAACCACTGCGACTGCCACTTGATACCCCTGCTCATTGCAGGACTCACGAGCGGCAGTTGCCAACTTCAAGGCCACATCAGGGGTCAGCGATGTGAGGGAAAAAGTACTCTCTGCTGACGCAGACACCGCAATGAGAGCGAAAGCCCCCGCACAAAACGAACGATAAACAGACCGCATCAAACTCTCCTTTCATATCTCTAAATCGATATCCTAATCGATTCAAGCGCGATGAGAAGACATTGACGAGACATCGTCAAAACACTAATATCCGCACCCTTAATAGCTTGCGGGTATCGTATAAAGGCTATTACCCCAGCCTTCCAAGCTGGTGATGAGGGTTCGATTCCCTCTACCCGCTCCATCACAGTCTCTGCAGACTGCATAAGCCACTGATAAGTCTACATAAAACTACTCAGACTCTGATGGTGGTAGACAATGCAGTATACAAATCCTAAGTACACGTATCGTAAAGACAACGTCTTCCATTTTTTTAAACAAGTGCCTTCTGACGTTAGATCTTTTTACTCTAAAGAACGCATCGTGTTGTGTTTGAAGACTAAGTCATCCGCACCACTTCCCAATCTACTGTCATAGCCTAGAGCGGCCTTTACTGCATACCGGGGGGCGTCTGAACTGTCTTCAAGGTGTTGGTAGCATCTGCTCAAATTTGCAAAAGGCTGATTCTTGGAACGGCTCTCTATTGATACTTGTTCCTGATGTCGTTGAATGAGTATGGTTTTCTGAGAGCGCTGGGCAGGGTTAGCCTGGTGACACCATAAGAATAAAAACACTACGAAGAAAAACCAGAAATAGAGTTCCGGGCAACAAATGTCGCCCTTTTTCCAAACGCTCTCAGCATCATTTTGCCGATGAAATATTTACTAAATTTGTTTGTGACACCATTGTCATATTGCGGGCAAAATCGTAATTAGATTTCATCAATTGCCGTCTCGACTAAACAGAGAGTTCAAGATTTCTGTGGATAAGTTTGTGAGTAAACTATTGGCATTAACCAGCTCTTCCGTGATTTCCCTGTGCAATATTCGTTTGATAAGTTTTTGTGCTATCGAAAGTCACGACTCGTGGTTCGATAGCATTCAAATTTCAACCTTACAATCAGAGCGATTCGTCCTTGACGGGCTCAAAAGCGATTTCGGTGTAAGGAATCAGGTTTGTCTTTCGATGAATTGTCGAGTCCCAAGTCGAACGATACTTTGCTTGTGCCTCGAGAAACGTGGTTTCCATAATCATCACAGCGATTCCGAAAAATAATCCAATCATATTGGGCTTGGTGACGTGATCACTTGTTTCAGTGGAGTAAGGATGGCATGCATCATGACAGGTGTTATTTGGATAAGTGCGCCGTCTGATCTTATGTCAGTTTTGCTGTATGACTATTTACATGTGAGCGTATATTTTGGAGGCTTATATTTTGCGCTTCGGGGCAATGCTAGATGGACAGCATAAAGTCGAAGCCAGAAGGTTGCTCTGATCCTGTATTCACAAAAGTGATGGGTGCTTCATGTGATTAGAAAGCTCTACTACTTCAAACTGTGCTTGATTGTCTTTGCAGCTTTGTTGGCTGTGCAGATTGCTTAGTAAAAAGTGTATAAGGTACAGGGAGACCACTATCTGTAAACGCGAGTGCTATGCAGTCGTTAACCGCCTTACAGTAGGAGACAGCACAGCCTAATTCCAGTCCCTTAATCTTTCCCATTACCCATAACAACAAAATAGATGTGGTGTGTATGGGGCGGTGGAGGTCTATGAACCTCACATTCGGTGTTTTAATCGCTAGGTGGATTCTCTTATATCTCTAACAGCAATAATAAGTTATGTTGACGCATGAATGTGCTCTCATGTCCATGAGCCAGCGCTCTGTATCCCGAGGATCCTCTATGAAAATGTCGATTAATACGTGCTTAGCGATTGGGGCTTCATTAGTGGCTGGTTTTTTAGCTACACAAGTAAATGCGGATGAAGCCACTGTCTGGACTAAGATTCAATCGAATCCTGACACTACAGTATTTGCTGGATATGCAAACGAATTGGGGCTAGCGGAAGCTCTCAATACACAAAATTTGATTATCCCGTGGACTTTATTTGTGCCGAATAACGATGCGTTTGCTAAGTTACCTCCAAAAATCAAGACTAAGTTAGCCAATGATGATCAGTTTAAAAGAAAGATCATCACGTCCCACATGGTGTTGGGCGCGTCGGTTTCCGCCGATGGCATGGGTGCTGGTAATGCGCTTACCACTGTGAGTGGCGATAGCTTGGATCTGATCAAGAAAGACAATCTTTACGTCAAAGACGTAGTAGTCACCACGAAAGATCTTGTGGGTTCCAACGGCGTGGTACATCTAGTTGAGTGCGTGATGTTTGTCCAACCAAGTGCCGACGACGATAGATTGACAGCCTCACAAAAGGCAGAGTTCGAGCAAACTGCTTGTTGTTTAGCGGAGAGCTTGGGTGATCTGCACCATCAAGCACTGCTAAAGTGATACTTACCTGATTTTCTTATCAAATCCGAAGGCGCAGGCTGAGTTAGGCTTTGTGAAAAGCTAGTGCTGTTCAGCGGCTCGAACAACCGTGCAGGACAATCATGACGTTTGCGTCATTCACCCCTTCGATTCCAAAGAACAGGCCAATGCGTTCGGACAAAGCACCCCCGAAGTATTTGCTCGGTCATCAAAACAACAGGGTACGCTGCACCCCTTTTATTTCGTAGACGACCACTAGAACCAGCGGAACATTCCGATCACCCCTGCTGTCGCATAGAAAAACTGCAATAACAACATACCGCGATGCCTACCCTGATAAGCCCAGAGCCCGATCGAAAAAGACGACATCAGAAGCAGTGTAAAGCCGATAAACTCAAGGCCCGTGTTCGAGGCAACCAGTAGTGAATAAACAATCGCGGTGATTACCCCAAACCACTCTAGCCATTGCGCGCTCGACCGGGCCG
>Ga0255761_10001110_pt1 | contig 24911 bp, 17 predicted proteins | sample 071ome_29_FD_179961 | JGI IMG/M metagenome (GOLD analysis project Ga0255761, IMG submission 179961) | Coastal salt marsh microbial communities from the Groves Creek Marsh, Skidaway Island, Georgia - 071407BT metaG (version 2) | ecosystem: Environmental > Aquatic > Marine > Intertidal zone >... | reverse complement strand
CCGCAATATCCTCTGGAGGCGATGCGCGCGTTTCGTCTTCGAAAAGAAACTCAGTCCACGATCTCTTCAGAAAAAGATGGAATAAAAATGGAATTCCGCGTCGTCCGATTTTTCCGAGAGCAACTTCTGCAAGTGGACAAGGAGGAGAAAAGAAGGAGTGGACGCCCACCACGTTTCAGCTGGACAGAATTCTCGAAGTCGCGATCAAAGCCGCCAACGAAGGTGGCTACATAATGCGTAAGTTTGGTTCCGAGGGTGCAGATATCGTCAAGACCAAGGTAAACACGAGAGACTTGTTAACGAAATACGACAAAGAGGTCCAAGACATCATCTGCTCGAAAATCAAATCGAACTTTCCTAACCACCGAATACTTGGAGAAGAAGACGTCGCCCCAGGCGCAGATGCCGCCGCGAAAGCAACCAGAGATGCTTTCATTCCAATGGAAAATATAAACAAAGACGGCGAAGAAGACCCTAATGGTAATTACGTGTGGGTGATAGATCCAATCGATGGAACAACCAACTTTGTCTCTGGCATGCCTCTTTCTGCCATCAGCATCGGCGTGTGTTCTCTCAAAACGAAAGAAGTCATCGTCGCTGTCATTTATGACCCGTTTCGTCGCGAAACGTTTTACGCGATTAAAGGTCGAGGTGCTTTCATGGATGAACAAAAGATATCCGTCGATAACTGTTCGAAAATAGACGATTGTTTAGTAGCTACCGGATATGCTCCGACCGAGGAGAGCAGTCGGTTTCTTCTCCAAACGACCACTAACTTGACGAAATATCCCGTCCGGTCGATTCGTATGCTTGGTAGCGCGGCGATAATGTTAGCCTGGGTAGCTTGTGGAAGAGTATCGTGTTACATAGAAGAATCTCTGAACGCGTGGGATACTGCCGCGGGTGCTTTACTCGTCGCCGAAGCTGGTGGAATTTTTACAGACTTTTCGGGTAAAGAGTACGATATATTCACTCGAGAAACGCTCGCGAGTTCGGGGAACATGGAGGTACACAAACTACTTCTCAAAGCCGCCGGTACTCCTTCTACTGAGAAGGAATAGAAGAATTGAGAAAAGGTTGTGGTATATTTAGAGCGAATAGCAGCGTTGTAAAATACTAGAGTTTTGTACAGACGTACTTTTACGCGCGTTTGACTCTTTAAAGTTTTCAAGATGATTTTTTTCAAAATAATGGGGGACAGTTGCGCGTCTTTTTTCTCCTCACACTGGTGGAGTCGTCAGTCAACTCAACTCGACGCAGCGCAAAAACGCACGCAGAGACACGGTGGAATAAAAACGATTTTGAAAAAGTCCTATTAATGACGATTCGACTTCATCTTCTCGCGCACGCGCCGTCCAAAGAGGAGAAGGAGTTATTCACCAGTGGTTTGAGAGGGGAAAACGTAAACAACAAGCGGGTCACGAAACGTTTTGAAAATCTTCGCTCTAGAATAGGAGACCACTCATCGGGGAGTCATGACAACAGGGGGAACAGCACCGCATCGTCGTCGAAATCATCGATAATAGCTCGGATGAACCCGTTTAGTAGCGATGAAAACAGCGCATCCTGCCTGGTGAGCTGCGAAGGATTGAAAGGAACTTTACGATTTTCGAAAATCGACTTTGACGACCGCTCTGTGGTGCGAAAATATCAACTCCAAATTGACAATGACAATGACGACGACGACGACGATGAAAAGAAAATCGGAAAGAAGAAAAGAGTTGCGAACGCGAGAGATATCGCGCATTTTGAGTTCATAGATGACAATCAGATCGTATTCGCGCAGAGAAACTCAAAAAATATTCTCTACGCCGAGTTGACGAAAGCGGTGCACTCGCCTTCGCAAGTGTACTTGTTTGGGAAACACGAAAGTCCCATTTCGTGCCTGGCGGTTAATACGAATTCAAAAGTCGACGTTGTTGCTTCAGGAGCGACGGATGGATCTTTATTCGTGCACACCATCAAAGATGGTAAAAAAATCGGATCGTGTCGAAGGGCACACGATGGAGAAGGCGGCGTGAAGTGCGTTTCGGTAGTCAGAGAGATAGGAGGAGAGGAAGAGGAGAAAGACGGGGATGTTCTCGTTGCGTCGGGTGGTGGTGATGGTATCGTTCGAATTTGGATTGTTGACTCGGAGAATATTCGCTTGAAAATGGCGTGCCGTCTCGATAACGGAGTTTCGCCGATTTCGTGCGTTTCTTTGAAGTATTACAACTCGTCTTTGTCTTTCGCGAGAGTTTTCGTTGGATCAAGCAACGAGGGAACGTTTCGTGTGTGGAAAAGCACACCATTCAAAACGGGAGGAGATGTAAAAAATGCAGATTGGACCGTCGAACTTTTACAAACCGCGGTGGCAAAGCGGTTGCGAGGAAATTTTAACAACTCCGTTGATGTGGAGTCTTGTTCGGTGAGTGAAGACGGGAGGTCTGTCGCCTTTTCTTCAAATGGCGTGAACAGCGAAAGCGATGTCGTAGAAAAGTCTATCCTTCAAATCATGTGTCTTAAAGATGATAATAGTAGTAATAATAGCAAGGAGAAACAACAAAAGGACGAAAGAAAGGACGAAAAATGGGTCACGCAGGCTGCAACTGAAGATTTAGGCCCGCTTTGCGGTTTGCGCTTCCTCGGTTCTCATCGACTCTTCGCACCGAGCAAAGAAAACGGAGTCCCACGAATCCTGGACGAAAATTTGAAACCGAGCCGCGTATCGGCACTGGATGGGGTTACTACGAAGCCTGTTATGAGAGCAAAACCTCTCCCACATCTTCCACCCGCTGATGAAAAGGAGAAGATGAAGAGGAAGAAAGTGACGAGCTCTTCGAAAATAAAGAAATATGAAGACGAGAGCAAGGAGGAAGAGATAGATGACGACGACGACGGCAACGACGCACGATTATTGAAAGAGAACACGAGCGTTCCTCCACCTGGGGTAAAAAAAGTAACGTATCCATCTATGTCTTTTTCCCCAAATGTGAACCTTGAGGATATATGGAATAGTTCGAAGAGAGAACCGCGAGTTTGCAGTACTCAACGTTGGTCCCCGACTGGTCTATTACTGAAAAACGGACATTCGACACGTGTAGATTATTAGATGTATAAAAAATACTAGCATGTATTGTACAACAGATTTCTATGTATGTGTGTAGCTAATGGAAACAACGTAATTTACTCGCCGTTCTCGTCGTAGTATCGATCAGAGGAGACTCCTTTACTCCGAGCTGATCGCGAAAAGTGTCTTGATGCACGGACATTCACTGAGCGCATGACAGCTTCACCCTCTTTGATGCTCATTTCCAAAGCTTTACTCGGGCTATAACCTCGGTGTTCTGTCAAACGAGATGAAGCACTGGAACTTCGAGATAGAGTAGTGGCTCTCTTTTCGAAAAATGCTTGGAGTTTCCTAGAGTTGTGTGCAAGCTCCGCATCTCTTTCTACTTCTTCTTCAGAAGTTTCATTTGTGGTATTCGTTAACGATAAGATATCTCCATCGTCCGTGTGAATACTACGACGATTGCAATCGTCACGTTTAGGAGACGCCGCTGAAGCTTCAAAACTTGCCCATGATCCAAGCGGTGCGAGGTTCACATCGTCGTTTGCCGTCTCTCGCAAACTGAGTGAAACCGTGGAATCTGTCTTGCGAAGTTTCTCACCCGACGCCCTGTTCTTCTTTTGCGGCGATGCTCCGTAATAGTAAGGAGTATTCAAAAAAGCGCGCGCTTCTATAGACAGTTCGTCGTCTTCCGGAATTTGGTGATCGTCGAAAGCATTGAAATTATTATTATTTCTGCTGCTTGTTCGAGACAAAGGACGACTCGAGGCGCGAGATGAAGGGACGGTCAGAATCCCCTGGGCAGAGTCTGAACGATAAAGAGATCCTGCACTATTGCAGCGACTCGTGTGACGTTCAAGAAGTCGCCTGTTGACATCTCTTAGTTCCTCGATTTCATCTCTGGCCATGCGCAAAAGGGAATCTTGCATCTCGATGCGCTGTTGTTTCATTTGGAGCCTCTTGGTCGCAGACGCTGCTGCCGCCACAACAGAAGATGTAGGCGACAATGCCACAGAAGACGGAGAAGACGGCGACGAGGGCGGAGACACTGCATTATTGCTGTTATCATCATTCAATCCGAGCGCATTCGACCACGCCGTCACATCGTGTTTTTCATTCTCAAATGTTCGAAATTTGAGAGCGCATTTGAAATTCTCAAGCATGTTTTTATTTTCAGCTGCTTTCTCCTTTTCAATGCGGAGCTCTTCTTGCACTCGTTCTAACTTTAATTGTTCTCTCGATAGCATCTCTTCGTGTGCCTCTCGCACTTTTCTTAGTTGAGCGCCGTAATATGCACCAGCGTCGCTCTCTAACGCAGTTTCGAGTTCCTCATTTTTAGATTCCAAAAAAGTGTTGCGTTTCTCTACTTCCTCGAGCCTCAGGCGCAGAGTGTGCATTCTCTTATCCTTTTCGTCCATCACCTTCTCGTGTTCCTCAGTGTTTTTCATCAGCTCCGCTCTCAGTTCCTTTTCGATTGATGCAAAACTTTCCTTGGATTCTTCGAGTTCGCGCTTAAATTCTCTGGCTCGGATTCTCGACCGACTGGCTTCAATCATGAGTGCTTCATTTTCTTCGCGAGATGCTTCTTTGTGCGCTACGAGTTCATCTTCGAGCCGTTGGGCTTCTCGCATCGCCTGCACAGATCTATTGTTAGCAGTCACATTCGCTTTTGCTGCATTTTCCATCTCTAACGTTGCATTCTCGACCAACTCGTTCTTCGTTGCGGATACTGTTTTCGCTTTCCTCGTCTTCTCGCTCGTTCTCGTATATTCTTCTTCCTCTTCTCCTCTGTTTGCAGACGAAGACTCAACGTACTCTTGCACTTGCTGCTGAGCGCTGAGCACATTCAAACAACTCTTCAATTTAAATCGTTCAATCTTTAATTCATTCGTTTCTTTCGTAAGTTCTAAACGTTCAGTTTCCCACTCCTCATTTCGTTTTTGCGCCGCGCTGGCGAGTTCTTTATACCGGCGAAGTTGGAGACGTAAAGCGGCTATTTTTGAGTATAACTCGGTCTCATCGTCTTCCTCATCGATCAAAGATAACGCCACGCGTTCTTGTTCCTTATCTGTCGCAAAAGCACCCTCGATTAATTCCTTTTCTTCTCGTTCTGTACTTGGTTCTTTTTTTCGTGTTGTAGTCGGAGTGAGCGCTAGAATTTCAGCTACGCGTTGCACGCGTTCGAGCACATTCTGCCGTCGCAATTCGCGCAGATTTTCCTTCTCGACGTCGAATCTAGACTGCTGCTGGTGTTGCTGCACTTCTATTTCCTTTTCCTCTTCTTCTTCTTCTTCTATTTCCTCCTTTGTCGTATTTTTGCTGCTATTTATTTTTTGGTCGCCTCCCAGAGTCGAAGAAAACGGTGGTGCAGAAGAGAAGGAGGATATTTTCTCGTCCTCTCCTAAAATTTTTGTCGGCGATGAGTCAGCAACAACAACAACGTCTTCTTCGACGGTTTTTTCCTTTTCCTTTTCCTCTTCCTTTTCCTCTTCCTCTTCCTCCTCCTCTGACGACGACGACGATGCGGTTATAAACACCGACGATGGACTCTTCTTCCCTCGCTCGTGCTGCTTGAATGACACCGATGTTCTTCTCGACGTTTCTTCTTCCTCCGCGGCGGAGTTGCGCCGACGAGGAGGAGAAGGATTACCGATTCTTTTTTTCTCGTTGGTGGTGGTGCGGTCGTCGGTTTCTTTTGGACAGCTCTGAGTCTTTTCCGCAAGTAGTTGGGGGGTGTCTTTTGACTTTTTGGCGCCAACTTTCTTTTTTTTCCCTCCTTTTCTTCGACTTTTCTGCGACTCTGACGACGAACGTCGATCGATGTCGTCCTCGAAATCTTCCTCTACCACGACTACCTCCTCGCACTTCTCGAGCCCAAACTTGGAAAACGTGACGGCACAATCCTTCTCCTCTTCGTATTCGGTCCACAAAGTCCTCTCCGGCGCGTCTGGACGACGGCAGGAGGACATGTTTACCCGACTCGAAAATCTTTTTCCTGGCGTGGGATCGGTCTCTCTCAACCAGAAAAAAAATTATACGAGTACTCCCCGCACTACTTAACGCTTTCTACTTCGCTCTCTCTCTCTCTCTCTCTCTCTTTGTATCTCTCTTTGTATCTCTCTCCACAGAACGACTCGAAAGAGAGAGGAAAAGAGAGAGGAAAAGAGAGAGAGAGAGAGATGAGCGCTATTCCTACTCTCTCTCTCTCTCTCCTTTCCCGTTCTATATGCGTTTTTTTTTTGCCGTCACGCACTCCGCACCGGTTTTGGTGAAAAAAGGCGAGAAAAGAACAGAAGAAGAGATTTTTCGTTTTTTTAAAAAGGCGGGGGAAGAAAGAAAAATGTGAGCTTGTGACACAGAGACAGCACACACATCACAAAAAACAAAAGAAAAAGAGAGAGAGACATCAGAGAAGAGTGATAAAAAAATGATATCATCTTCTCACCTCTCGTTCTCCTCGTCCTTGATTTCCTCTCTGCCTCGAGGTGGACGAAACGCGAGCAGCAGCGGCAGCGGCAATAACGGCAACAACAACAGGAATACGAATATCAATAGAAGAAACGATGCAACTTTTTTTACCAGAACGAGAAGAAGAACGAAGAAAAATCAACAATCATCGCTCGTCACCCAAGCGGGAAGACGAGGCAAAGCGAAGGAAGACTTATCTTCTTCCCAAGGAGCGGAGAAGATTAAAATTCCAATCGTTGGAGTGGAAGTTCCGAAACCGAAACTGCCGGCAAAAGTTGAAGCGATGGTGAGCGGGAACGAGAGAACGATTGGTATCGTCCTCGCGGCGTTGGCGATCGTTAAGATGCGTTTTGGCGGGAGAAATAATAGAAGAGGTTCGATGGGACGATTGGAAGAGAGAGGAATGTTGGACGAAAATCGAGAGGTGGACGAAGAGAAGTTTTTCAAAGGAATGATGAAAACGGTCAGGACGGTGGAAATGCCGGAACTCACGGAGCAGCAAATCATGGCGGCGAGAGAACGACGAAGAGCCTCGAGAGCTGGCGACGCAAACTTAGCGAAGGAGTTGGAAACGGTGGAAATTCCGGCGAACCATCCGTTCGCGAGTAACGAGAAGCTCGACGCGGCGCAAGAAGCTGAAAGAAAGAAGAAAATAATCGATGCAAACTCGCCGAGGCGAAGGACGAGACCTGCACCGCCGAAACAAAAGTAGAGGGAGAACATTCAAAAGCGAGAGAGCTTTTTTATTTTCACGGGTATGTATATGATTGTTGCGCAGGCATAATTTAACTACCACTAATCAAACTTTTGTTGTATAAAACTATTTTCTATGAACTATATTACTAACGAGCGAGCAACGCTTGTAACTAAAGCTCAGCTTTCTGATGATACTCGTCGCTCATCGTCGCTTTATACGCGTACTCTTCACGTCTCAGAACAGCGCTCTCGCTCTCGCCGCGAACGCTTTGACTTTTCTCATGATTATCAATCTTCTTGCGGTGATGATTTCCATCATTATTCTTCGATTTTGAGAAATACACTCGCGGGTGAAAACGGGACAAAACAGGCGTTCGCTTTAGAACCACGTGCAAGCACGCCGTCACGAAACAGAAGAAGCCTAGCCATAAAACGATTCGTTCCTTCTTCGCTTGCTTTTCCAAAGTCTGAATGAGTTGGGTTCCATCTTTCAACGTACCCGAGTGCGTGTCGTACTCCGAGTCTGTTTTTTTCATCGTGTTACTGCTCTCGCTCATTTGCATCAGCGTCGTTTCCCCTTTCTCGAGCTCTTGGTGCATCATTTGTCTCGCTCTGCGCAACGCGTCCGTGGAGTCCTTTGCCGCTTGGATGGATGATTCTTCGCTATCGGGAAGTTCACCCGCTCGTAGCTGTCGACGCTTCTGTTTGTGGAGCAATAGCTCGTCACGCTTTCTCGTTTCCTCTTCCATGTCTTTACGTTGCTTTTTCGCTTGCGCTTCGCGAAATAAGCTTTGGACTCTTTTCATGGCAAACTTTCGCTCTCGCACGATGTTTCTAATCTTCTTCTCTTCGTCGTCGTTGTCGTTGTTGTCATTCTTCTTCTTTTTATTATTCATTTCCATGTTCATCAGCACGTCTTCCGCCACAGATTCTAAATCCTGAACCATCCCTTTTAAAGCTTGCACGCATTTCCGAGCGCGCTCCAAAGCAGCTTCTCCTTCTCCTTCTTCTTCTTTTGAAAGTGTCGTTTTGTTGTTGTTGTTGTCGGAGACCGTTGTCGACGATGGTAGAAATTTCGAGTTGAACGCGTCTATGTTTGAGAGGACGTTCCGTTCGCACTTTTTGCACCTCTCCGCGGATTCTTTAACGAGTACGATTTCCTCGTCTTCGCGTTCTTTTTTCTTTCCCTCTCCTCCTCCTTCTCCTCCTTCTCCCTCATCGGAGAAGGAGTTTTCACTCATCCTTTTTCTGTGATTTCTGTTCTAGTGTGTTGTGCGAGAGAGGAACGAACGGCGAACCGTGAAGAAGTCAAGAAGAAGAAGAAGAAGAAGAAGAAGTTGGAAGAACCGCGAAGAAGAAAAATAGAAAAACCGAAATTTAGGTCGTGGTGTCGTGGTTCATCGCGACCTTTGAAAGGCACACCGCGAAGAGCCAAAGGGGCCGCCGACACGAGGGCGCAAAAAAAAAGAAATAAAAAAAAAAGAAAGTTGCCAATCTCAATCTGATCGCGTTACATTTTTTCCCCTCTCCCTTCTTCCCTCTCTCTCTCTCTCTCTTTGGATATTTACGATAAGAAAAGATGTCTTCCAACTTTCGATTGCTGAACTTAGTCAAACCGTTTCTTCCGTTCCTCCCAGAGGTGAAACAGGCGGACAGAAAGATTCCCTTCAGAGAGAAGGTCTTATACACAACGGTCGCGTTGTTTGTGTTTTTAGTGTGTTCGCAATTGCCTTTGTATGGTATTTCAAACACGAGCGGGGCGGACCCGTTGTATTGGGCGCGGGTGATTATGGCTTCAAACAGAGGAACAACCATGGAATTGGGGATATCGCCGATTATTACCTCTGGTTTAGTGATGCAGCTGTTGACGGGGAGTAAAATTATCGATGTCGATCACTCCTTGAAAGAAGACAGAGCTTTGTTGGACGGCGCGCAAAAACTCCTCGGGATTTTAATCACCATTGGTGAAGCCGTGGCGTACGTTGCCTCGGGTATTTACGGCGACGTCCGCGATATGGGCATGGGTAACGCGTTTTTGATCGTCTTGCAGTTGTTCATGGCTGGTTTGATTGTCATTTGCTTGGACGACTTGTTGCAAAAAGGCTATGGTTTGGGTTCGGGTATTTCGTTGTTCATCGCGACGAACCAGTGCGAATCCATCATCTGGAAGGCGTTCTCCCCGACGACAATTAACAGTGGCAGAGGAACTGAATTCGAAGGCGCGCTCATCGCCTTGTTTCACTTGTTGCTCACGAGAACGGACAAAGTGAGAGCGTTGAAAGAAGCGTTTTACCGTCAAAACTTACCAAACATCACAAACTTGATGTCCACGGTTTTGATTTTTCTCGGCGTGATTTACTTCCAAGGCTTTCGCGTGGACTTACCAGTTCGATCGAAGCGTAACCGAGGGATGGTGTCGAACTACCCGATCAAATTGTTCTACACGTCGAACATGCCAATCATCCTCCAATCTGCTTTGGTCTCAAACATGTACTTCATCTCGCAGTTGTTGTACAAAAGATACGGAGGTAACTTCCTCGTGCAGCTGTTGGGGAGATGGCAGGAGTCTTCCGAAGGTTCTGGTCAGTTGATGCCTGTGGGTGGATTGGTGTATTACATTTCGCCGCCGACGTCTTTGGCAGACATCGCGGCGAACCCGTTACACGCGGTGTTTTACCTCACCTTCATGCTCTCCGCGTGCGCGTTGTTTTCCAAGACGTGGATCGAAGTTTCTGGATCCTCCGCTCGTGACGTTGCTAAGCAGCTGAAGCAGCAGCAAATGTTTATGACGGGTCACCGAGAATCGAGTTTACAAAGAGAGTTGAACAGATACATCCCGACGGCGGCGGCTTTCGGTGGCATGTGCATTGGTATGTTGACGATTATTGCAGATTTCATGGGCGCAATCGGAAGTGGTACGGGTATATTGTTGGCGGTGACCATCATTTACCAATACTTTGAAACGTTTGAGAAGGAAAGAGCGGCGGAAATGGGTGGCTTTGCGTTTTAAAATGAAGAAAAAAAAACACTTACTACACGAAATAATAACACGACAGATCTAATACGAGAGCTTTTGTTTTCTTTTAATATGAAAGTAAAAAGCGAAACTTACAAATAATTTGGCTACACATTGTACGTCCGCGCTCCTCTATTATCACTCTCTTCCCCAATACAAATCTACCTAACTTACATCGTCTTTGATTTCTTGGTGCCGCGCACCTTCTTGAGTCTGTTCTTCTTCTCCTTGATTTGCTTTCTCGATTTTTGCGAAGCTTCCTTCAAACCCGCTCTGACTAATCTGTGTTTCGGCTCAAACTTCTTCATCGCGTCGAGATCGTCGTAAATCAAGCCGAATCCAGTAGATTTACCGCCACCAAACGCCGTTCTGAAGCCAAACAACGAGACTTGCGTGGCGTCGGCGATGTCGTACATCTTGGCTAACTTTTCTCTGAGTTCAGACTGTAGTGTGTGAGGAAAGAAAGGTGAGAGGAAAGGTGAGTTCCTGAACGTCTTCGATGTGTGCAGATTTGGCGCTCCGGTTCGTTCGCCGCATCGTACACGTCTACAGCGACGATTGCAAAGAAAAGAAGAGAAGCCGACGAGAGAGACACCAGAGAGAAAGAGCGATGAGACGAGACGCATCCTCACGCATCCCAAACTCTTGCTAGGTCTCCCGAGCTGGAAAAGAAAATCTACGAATTTGTGTGCGTACCTTCGGGACATTCGCGCGTCCTGGGTGAAGAACATCGAGAATCTGTTGTGAAAAAGAATATATTCGTCAGTAAAAGCGCTACATTTCAAAGAAACACTTCGCGTATACTCCTATTCCCGCGCGATTCGACAGCCGGAAAATTTCGAGGGTGATTTTCGCCTTCGCTTTTGCCTAAGCTGAGGCGAAATGCTTCCGAGAAAAAACGGGAAAATCTACGCGACGCGAACACTTACGAATTGTCTGCGCTTCAACAAGCGGTTGGACATGAATTTTCTCGTTCGTAAGGTGCAAGAAGTCGACATCTTGAATCCTCTATGCGTATCTATTGTGGAGATTTTCGAGAGCCGAGCGATGAACGCGCTCGTTTTTTTTTTCTTTTTTTAGTTTTTTTTCGGGCTTTTGTGGGTCTCTCTTTTGCGAGTTCTTTTCCAGGGGGGGGTCTGCAGCCAAAAAAAAGCAGCAGCAGCGGCGGAAAATTTTCTTTACTTTCTTTCCTCTCGTTACGAGTAGTCGCAACACACTAACACAACAACAACAACACAAAAGAGACCAAACACAACGCAAAACGCGCGCGCGTTCAGTGTAGCAGCAAACAATAACAGCACCGGGGTTTGTCCGTCGTTCGTTGAAAAGAAGAAGAAAAAAGAAGGAATACGATGTCGAAAGCGTTCGCAGGTCTCAAAGCGGTGCACGAGTTGCGCTTTCACCTGTGTCAAACGTCCAAACACTCGGAAGGGGCGAGAAATTTCCTCCTAAAATCGTACGAAAAGTTAAAAGCGGCGAGTCCGACGACGCCGGTGTTGATCAGAGAAGCGCACGGGGTGGAGCCGAAATTGTTCGCGAGATACGGTGAGAGAGTTTGATAACTTTTCTGTCTGTTTGTTCGTTCGTTCGTTTGTTTCGTTTTTCCTTCAAAGCGATAAAAGAAGAAGAAAGAAGAAGAAGAGATCGAATGAGGGGGAGAGAAACCTGACCAGACACCGCCTGACTGACACTGACCTCTTCTCTCACCTCTGTGAAATTTGCGCAACGATGAAAAATAGATTTCGGACAGGAAAAGAGCGTCGCTTTAAATGGGATGAGCGAGAAAGAGATCGAGAGCGCGGTCAATTCTTTGTTAAAATAACACTTTAGGTTCTGTAATTCTACACTATTAATTTAGCTACTAATAATAGAGAAAAGCGCCGCGTTCGGAAAGTATTCGCGTTACAAACACAAACAAAACACACACACGCGCCGCTCTCTTTCTCTGTTCTCACATTTATTTTACATCGCGCTCTACAACCTGCTACTTCTTGTTCTTCTTGTTCTTTACTCCTCCTCCGCCACCATCTTTTCCTAACATTAACTCTGTATCCGCTAACTGTTCAAACTCCGCGTTCACTTTGTCTAGTTTCTCTTTCGCTTTTTTCAACTCCTCGTGTAACTCTTTGGAAATTTTCTCGTGCTCCTCCCGTAACTCTTCTATCCGTTTCAATTGCTCTGCCGGCGTACCTTCCGCGTCAGGAAGTTGTTCCGCTAACATGTCGATAACTTTCGAGCACTCGACGAGTTGTTTCGTCATCTCTTCAATCTGTTCTTTCGTAACGCCTTTCTTAACGTTTTGATTCGGAATCTCAATTTGAGGAGGAATGGAATCGCTCAGCGCGTTCGTTTGAGCGAGTCTTTCCGCGGGAAGTGCGTCTCTTTGCAACGTTCCAATGGAATTGAACATGAGCATGGCCATGTGATTGACTTGATCTTGGAGTTGGGTGACCGTGTCTGCCATCTTTATCACTATTCCAGAGAAGAAAAAGAAGAAGGAAGAATTTGATGCGTACGTACGTGTACGTGCGTGCGTGCGTGCGTGTATATGCGGAGTTCTTCTGTATTTCGCGCGCGTAACTCTATAAAATGAACGAGCTACTATCTCTCTACTACGTGTACATCTACCGTGCTTCTTCTTCTCGTCGTCGTCACCATCAGGTGTTCCCGAAGAAGCACTCGCGAAGACTCGGCGGCGGTTCGTCCGCTTCGACCGATAAGCTCCCGTATTCTTCTAAACTATTCAACGCGTTTTTATAGTACCTCCGAAACGTCAAACACTTGTACACGCCTTTCAAACCGGCCAAGTGGATTAAGAAATCTCCGTCCTCGTAAAACGCCAGTTGAGAATTAAAAACACACGAGTTGACGACTTTCGTCCTCGCTCTTACCGTGTTCGCTTTCTCGAACTGTTCGCCGCCAACTTTTTCCCTCCATATGTTCGTCTGGTACAAATAATGAAACGCCCTTTGCTCGAAGTGAAAGAGCATTTGCCACGGCGCCACGCCAACGAGTTGCGATTGGGACCACATTTCGTCCAAGAACCACAAGCTCCAGTCGGTATTTCTAATCATCCACACTCCACAATTCAGACCGTTCTTATCTGCCGCTAATATTTGATCGTACTCGTAATCTACGATGTCTTCTAATCGCACGTCAAAGTTTACTATAATCGTGTCCACGTCCAAGTACAACAAAAAGTCATACTTGGGCAGATACTTTCGCATGGCTAATAACTTACTCCAAGACGCTGGACGACTCGCGTCTATTATTTTTTCGTCGTATATCATGTCGTATCCGTGTCTATCAGCGTACGCTTGCTTATTTGCGACGGAACTCGCGCAAATCGAATGGACGTTCCCGTCGCAAATAACAATTATGCCAACTTTTGGGTGGTTCACTCGTTGGCCTGGCAAATCAGATAAATCGGGATCGTCCAAGTTTGGTAGTATCTTTGGTTTGTCCAATAAATATTCCGGCGCTAACTGATTGGCGTCACACGGTATCGGCCTTTCGATGTACCCTCCTAAATGTCTTCGTCCGTGCACTTTGTACATCCCCGTGGACACGTGCAAAAAACCAGGCAAGAAATTCCACATTCCAATAACCACGAGAAGTAAGAAGAAAAACTGCCTTCTTCTCTGTCTCTTCAGAGAGGAGGATTTCCGTCGCAACCGGTGCCGAGGCGTCAGCAGTTGCGGCATACTCCCCAACGCCCCCAAAAACCAACCCTTTTTCTCTGTCTCTCTGTTTTCCCTGCCGGAGATTTGTTCTACGCGCACATGTACATAATATATCACTCAGAAGACGAGATATAGAGAGTTGAAGTGGAGTCTTTTCCCTCGTCGATTAATTTCAATGCCGTTGAAGGTCGCACGGCAGAGGAAGACGACGACGAAATTTTAAAAAAAGTGTTGGGGGGAGTTTTTAGGTCTCCTGCCTGGGCAAAGTTACGCGATGCGACGCGAAAATCAAAACGAAACCGGGTCTTCTGTGGTCTGTCTTTTCAAAAAAAAAATCGTTACAAATACGAGCGTAAATAATAATATTCTAACCGAAACGCGCGCGCGTATCAACAACAGAAACACGCACACACTCGAGGAGTGAAACGAGAAGAACGCGCTCGATATAAACAAAAATATGGACGAGAATCCGTTCGGCGGCGACGAGGACGATCTCGCACCGATCGCGAACGGCGACAACGAAGAAGAAGAAGAAGAAGGAGTTGAGCGTCGGAGAATAATTGATGGAAACGAAACGAAGGAGAAGGAGACGTCAACTAAAATTCCTTCGACGAAGAAGGCCTCCTTGTGGGGCGACGACGACGACGACGACGACGATAACGTTCAGATAGAAAAAGCGACGTCGATGATGGGTGAGAAGAAGCAGATGTCTGGAACGGTCGAAGGGGGAGAACGTGAAGGAATGAAAAAGAAGAGTTTCTTTGGCGACGAGGACGATGACTCGGCAACGACCAACGTGATGTCTTCGTTTCTTTCGTCGAAAAACGACGGTCCGATGTCACAAATGGCCAGTTATCACGAGCAAACGTCGTATTCATTTCACGGAGGAGGTGGAAGTGATGGTATGCCGTCTCCATTGGCAGCGTTTGAGACCGTCATTCCGGGAAGTAAGACGGCGTTGATGCGAGAAAAAGAGTTGGCAGCCTCGTCCTCGGCGCAAAAGAAGAAGGAGGAAGAGGACACGACTGCTACGAACAATAGCTACAAATCGCCACAAGGAGAATTGAATTTCAAGCAAGGAAACACGAACAGCGACAGAAAGCAAGTGGAAGACGAAATTGTAGAAATCCAATTAGGCGACGACGATGATACCACCCATGCTCAACAACAACAACATGGCGTAGCCGAACAGTTTGATTCGCCGTTCAATAAACCAGTAGCAATGCCAACGCAAAACGCGAGTGAACCACCTCCCCCTTCATACCAAGACTCGGTGATGTATGCCAATCCAGCTATTCAGCCAGGAAATTCCATGATGATGAATTCATCAGGTCCTGCGATGATGCGAGCCGAGCAGACGTTTGAAGCGTCTTCAATGCAACAACAACAGCAACAACAACAGCTGCAGCAGCAACAACAATCGCAGTATTATCAAAATGCGCCTCCACCGCCAACATTACCTCAGCAGGCGTTTAATAGGCACGAATTGAGCGGTGCGCTCTCGCCGTCGTTCCAATTTTATCCTCCTTACGATCCAACTAAAGACGAAACTTTAGTCAGTCTTGGCGATGAGAAGAAAATTGAGCTCGTCGCGTATATCTCCGAGGCAAAAACAGAACCAGAATTTAATCAACAAGGGGGCCCCGGACTTTCGAAAAAAGTTACGCGATACAAAATTAATTTCAAAACGAATTCAGACAAGTTCATGCAAAAAGAAGCGATCGTTTGGCGACGATTTTCGGATTTTGTTCAGCTACACGATCGATTGTTAGAATCGCATCGAGGATATTTCATTCCTCCGAGACCGGAGAAGTCGATAAAAAGACTTGGCGACGAAGCGTTCGTGCAAGCGCGAAAACTCATGTTACAAAACTATCTCGAAAAGTTGATCAAGCATCCATCGCTTCGCGCATCTATGGCGTTAAAAGTGTTCTTGACCCAGCAAGATTTGCAACAATCGCGAGAGTGGCACGCTCTGGCAGTTCCAGCCGCCGCATCTTCAGCGATGATGTCTTCTCCAGCGGGATACCAACATCACGAGCAGCAGCAGCAGCAACAGCAACAGCAACAACAAATAGTTCAACCATCAACCCCAAGTATGCAATTTGCGCCGGATAGTCATATGATGGCCTCTTCACCGATTGGAGGGGTCAATCCTGGTTCTCCAGGAGGCGTACCCAATGGAGGGAGTGCAATTTTTACGCAGCAAAATGTACAGGCTTCGTCGGTCATGACGTCTCCAACCGCGACTTCTCCGGCGACTCCAAACCGGTCCTCTGTCGGTAAATTCTTTCGTGAGCTTCGTCAATCAATGGCAACGTCTTCTGCAGTCGCTGCGGTCGGGGGTGCGTTTGGAATCGAAGCGGCGAAGCCAAAAATCGTCGAAGAAGATTCAAAATTTTTGGTGGACAAGGAGAAATCGACAAAGTTGGAAACTGAATTGTGCAGTCTGAGCTTAAAAACAGAGAAAATACTGCAACGAGAAGAGAAGTTTGCCGATTCATTGGGAGCTTTTGGATTAGAGTGCATGAAGTTCGCCCGAGTTGAAGAAGAAGCTTCGGGAATCTCCGGTCGATATTCTGAGCCGGGCACTCGATTAGCGACTGCCGCTCAGTTTTTCCGCAAAGTCGGCAACGCCTCCGTTCGTGCCTCTCGTATTGCACGCGCTGCTACTGTACAATTAGCTAAAGCGATGGATCCTTTGCACGCGCACTTGAACTTGATGCCTTCGGTACGCAGAGCCACACAGCTCAGAGCGGACACGTTGTTATCGCTGCAGACTTTGCTTGCAGATCAAGAAAGACTAACGAATAGAATTAACAAGCTCGCTCCTGACATCACAAAACATGTGAAAATAGAACAGTTGAAGCGAGAACTCGAAGAAACGAACAGATTAGCAGAGAATGCGAAGAGAGAATACGATTGCATTCGCGCTAGACAAGCGAATGAGTTCGCGAGATCGGAGAAGGAGCGCGTCGAAGAGTTTGAACAAATGCTTCTGGGATTAGCGAGAGTGCAAGTTGCCCAAGCAGAAAGAACGTTGAGCGTATGGCGCAGTTTGGCAGAAGAGCTCGGAGCGTCCCCTGAAGAATGGTCTCAAACAATCTCCGTAGAAGAATCACCTCCTGAAAAAGAGGCTGGCAACACTAGCAAATAGAAGCGCACATTGTAATGATTGCATGATGAGGAAGAGAAGGAAGAAGAATACATCTCTCATGGTGATGAAAATTTTTTCTGAACATGCTTTCATCGCTATTTGGTATCTATTATCTTTCTATGAATCTGCTACATTGCAACCTTGAAGTTCGGCGTCAACAAATTATCGTTATCGGCCATCATTTTCCTAACGCTCAAAACTTTTCCATTGTTCGGTAATGGCGCCTCATTTTCACCCTCACCTGCATCCTTATTTTTTCCTTCCTGCTGGAGTTTGCGTTGTTTCTCTGCAATCTCAGTCGCCAACATTCTCACGCCCCAGTGGTGTAATAACACGCCGAATAACAATTTTACGACGACTAATATAAAAAAACCTAATACACTGACTGCTAACGACTCTGCCGTGCTATATGTTGCCACTTCTTTTGAATCTCGCGATTGATATGGATCCCCGACGCGTAAGGTTTCATACAACGGCGGAACGACTCGCAATAACAAAGCCGCCGGAGCCAGAGGAACAAAACCAACAACTCGGTGAATTTTGTATGACTGCGCTAACTTAACATGCTCACGACAGAACTGTCTGAAGTACCTTCTATACGTCGCCGGTCGTAAGCTATTGAACTTTGCCATGAAAGAATGCTTGACGATATCCACGAAAACTTCGCTTCCCAAGACCAAGACGCAGTCGGTCGCAAATTTTTTAGTCAAACCACCAGAGATGGACCCGGCGGCGATTATTCTTTGCGCAGCGACAAAGAGTAAACACACGGTTAAATGCACGCGTTCGATGATGTCCAACCTCGTCACTCCGAATAGCTTCGCTTCGTCTTGCTTCTTGAAAACGTGGCCTTTCATTTCCGAAAAGTTATTTGAAATTAAAACCAACAACATTGCGTTGGTGTGTGAATTCATCGCTACGGACAAAGTTACCGCATGGAGCAACAAAACAAACGTATGCGAAGCTGTGGCAAACGTCGATAAGATCACGTCCACGAAAAGTTGTAGTCCGCAGATAAAAACGTCCCATCTTCGCGAAAATTTGTTTTGCGCGGTGTCGACAATTTTATCCACCGAGTGCGTCAACGCATCTAAAACGTTGCCATTGAATGAGCAACACAATTTATCAAAGCACTCTAACACAGATGCTGCCATATAAAGTTTTATGACTTCTTGACCTCTGACGTAATGGTACAAAACGGAAACATCCAGCGAATAGCTTAAAAATACAGCCGCGGCGAGCATAGAAAGCCAGAGTAAATCGCACAGTTGCTCTCGCGCGAGAGGATGTTTTGCCCACGACCGTCGGCGCGTCATTGGTGATGGAGGATCTCCATCGCCGTCAACATCTGGCGAAGAAGCGTCTGTCTTCTTTCTAAGCCCGACCGCTGCGGCGTACTTCGCAGGGTTGAAAAAGTGACTTGAAATAAGGGCAAATAAGCCTCGCGATGTCAACACAAACACTCGCACGGGAAGCGAAGTCAAGATGCCTAAAATCGCGTCGCCGCACAACAAACAGCCGTAAAAACACAAGCGTTCCAACTCTCTCGGCAAGTGCCAAAGCAAATCAAACACTCTCTGTCGAGCGTTCGCTAATTCTGCGTTGCTTTTCTCGTCGTTTTCTCTGTTTGATGGTGCCAAGCCTAACTCGGCTAAAACGTATTCCCTCCAAAAGTAGTTTCTAGTCTTTTTCGATTTCTTTTCTTCACCGTTTTCGTTCTCGTTATTCGTACTCGTCGTATCAGTGGGAGCAGCGCTGCTGCCACTCGTACTCGCACCATTATTATTATCATCACGAGGCGGATGTAAAGACCTCGCTATGGTCTGAATATCCGCCGGCAACACCGGCGATGCCGTTTCCGACCCTCTCTCTCTCTGCGTCTCCTCTTCGTCCGTCGTCACGACGTCCAACTCTTCTTGCGAGGTGAATTGTGAATTGCTCTTGCGTCGGTGCAAGAACCAGTCCGAGGAACCTCTGCTCATGCTCGCACTCGTCGTCTGTTTCCGCATTTCGTCGTCGTTATCCTTCTTCTTCTTGTTATTATTATCTCTTTCTTTCTCTCTCAATCAATCAGCTTTGGTGAATTGATGATGTTTCTCACAGAGTTGAGAACAATCAACGCGCCGCGCGCGAAGAAGAAGAAGAAACGTCTGTGACGATTTTCCATCACATCAAAAACGAAAAAAAAAAAACGAAAAACGTGCGGAGGCAGAGAGGCCGGAAAAAAGTGAACCGAGCGCCGAAAGCGTCAGAACAAAAAACGGTGGTTTACCCCGTATTGCGACGAAGGAATCGCGGAAACGCGACCTTAATCTCATGGAGTCGTTTTCTAAGAGTCCTCCAGGGAAGAGCGACAATCTGTCGACCTCCCCGTCCTGGCGGTACGTCGGCGTTTTGGATTCATCTTTTCTTCCCGTTTCTTACGCCTCTTTTCGTTTCTTCGCGAGGCGGAAAAAAAACGGAAAAAAATTCCGTCTTTTAGACGCGCTAGGGGTATCGCGAAGAAACGAAATCATCTGAAAACGCAGAATTAGAAAGTACATACACTAACGAACGTTTCCTCTTCGGTCTTTTGTGCGCACCAATACATAAACAGGGACTACGAGACCTCTTTTTCGCAGTTATTGAGTGATGAGATTCTTAAATCCGAACCGCGCGGAGATGTGCCGCAACGGAGTGCATCTGCGATAGATTTGGTACGTTCCATTTCGCAATGTCGTACTCATGATTGTTTTTTTTTCGAAAACGGGTTTTGATTCGGATTTCAATCTTCGGAGGTGGCTAAACGCTCTCGATTTCCGTGAGCCGCCACCATAAGAAATTTCGGTTTTTTGCGTTCTGTAGAGGAAAGTTGTGGTCTCAAGTGCGACCGCCCGAGAAGAAAGAACTCTTCTCTCTTTTCAATCTGTCTCAGCAAGTCAGAGTCGTGCACGCGAATCAGGACCGTCTCTCTCTTCCTCTCTTTCTGAGTCATAAGCATTTATACTTACAAGCTGAATATTACTATTTATAACTGAAACAGGCGTATACAAGCACTGCGAATGTTGGGTCCTCGGGTTTGAACAAGACGGGTTTGAACGAGACGGGCGGTTTCGGCGACTCATTTTACTTGAATCAACACGCCGGGAGTTTTGCAAATACGAACGATGCCGCTTCGTTGACGTCAAATGGCAGCAACGCAAATAGCCTGTTAGAACCAAGTGGATCGAGTGGAAAGACGGCAGCTCAAAGTTACGGAGCAGCTTTTACTAACGATACTCTCGGCACGGATGTTCATCGAGGGTTGAATCCAACGAGCTCGGACGGTTTAGCCTCTGCGTTTGGTAACATCGATTTGGCTGGAGTTGCGAATAGTTTAACGCGACCATCAACTGCGCCGTTACCGCCGCATAGTTCTAGAAATGGATTGAATTCTTTACATCATTCATCTCGGCTTGGTGATCAATCGACGAATTCTGCCGGAGTTGCGGCGGTCTCTTCTGGAATGGGCATGTCTGGAGACCTTTCAGGGTTACAAGCACAACAGGCACTTTTACAGCAGCAAGCCCAACTTAATCAGTACACCATGCAGCAAATGCAATACAATACAAACACTGGCGGAGCACAACACCTTCAACAGCAAGGGCTCGGCGGTGCTGCTGGTAGTTTACCAGGGTTTGATACCTCTGCAGTGAATCAAGTTGCAGCGAACGGAGGTACTGTGGCGGAAGTGTATCAAGCGGCTTATGCTGCTGCCTTGTATGCTCAGCAGCAACAACTCCAGCACTTGGTGCGTATGCAAGGTGGCGCTGGTATGCTTAATCCGCAAAACATGGGTTTTCCCGGCGGAAATGTGAACGCAGCTGCTGCTGCCGCTGCCGCTGCCTCAGGAATTAACGGCGTCGGAGGTGCGTATGGAGATTTGACGAACAGTGCAAATGCCGCTGCGGCTGGAATGCTGGCCTCTCAACTCAACGGTAATCCACACTTGGGTTTTACGAACATCGTCAACGGTATGAACCCGCTCATGCATCAACAACAAAACATGGGTGGTAATCTTGGACGAAACGGTCAAAGAAACGATGGAGGTGGAAATAGGAGAGGTTCCAGAGGTGGACGAAACAACGGAAGAAACGGCAACTCTGCATGGGGCAACGATGCAGGTGGTGGTGGTCCACGCGGCAATCCATTATCAAACAGTTCAGAGCTCGCTACTTTGAACTCTGCCGTGCCTGGTGCGAACGGATCACCAACGGCGGAAGAACTCGCGGAGATGGATTCGAGATTTGGGTCCATCGAAGAGTGCGTGGGTCAAATTTCGATCTTGGCCAGAGACCAATACGGTTGTCGTTTCCTCCAACGCAAGTTTGACGAGGATGGTTCCACCGCTATCGACGCGTGCTTCGACGAAATTATCGAGGAAGCAGTTGATTTGATGATGGATCCCTTCGGAAATTATCTCTTGCAGAAACTGTTGGAGTGTTGCTCAGATAAACAAAGAGCTGATGTCGTGCGCGCTGTATCGGTGGTGAATGAGAACGCGAATACGGGCTTACCTGAGTTGGTCTCCATCGCTTTGAACGCTCACGGAACGAGAGCGGTGCAAAAACTCATCGAAACGTTGAGTTCAGACGAAGAGATTGAGCTCACCACGAAAGCTTTACGTCCTGGTGTCGTCACCTTAATCAAGGATTTGAACGGGAACCATGTCGTCCAGCGCTGCTTGCAGCGATTGTCGGCTGAAGACAATCAGTTCATCTATGACGCCGCGAAGAAGCATTCGGTCGAAATTGCTACTCACCGTCACGGCTGTTGTGTGTTGCAGCGATGCATTGATCACGCAACTGAGGAACAAAAACGACCGCTCGTTCAAGAAATTGCGGACCAAGCGTTGACTTTATCGCGGGATCCTTTTGGAAACTACGTGGTGCAATACATTTTAGACCTCGGTTTGTCTTGGGCAAACGCTGAGGTCATGATGCGATTAGTAGGGAATTACGCGGAGTTATCCATGCAAAAGTTCTCTTCAAACGTCGTTGAAAAGTGTTTGAAACTCGCGGACCAGCAATTGGAAGAGCACAGAAACGTCGTTGTTCGTGAAATCATGTCGAGCCCATTGTTGGACAGACTTTTGATGGATCCCTACGGCAACTACGTCGTTCAAAGCACACTCATGGTGACGAAAGGACCATTACACGCGGATTTAGTGGAGAGAATTCGACCTCACTTACCGCTCATTAAGAATTCGCCCTTCGGGAAGCGAATTTTAAGACTTCTTCTCGAGAAGGCGCACAACAAGTAAAAATTGTTCGACGCGCTTTCTCGAAGAACGAAGAAAATTGTTCAAACAGAAATTATAATACATTTGTAAATAATGTAGAAGGTTTTGCTTGTTTTATGTCATATAAAAAACAAGCCAATTGTACGAAAAACATTTGGAGGGTGTTTAGCGGAAAAGAGAGAAATAGATTATGTGGATTAAAATTAGAGGTGGGTAATGTTTAGTCTAGGGCGAATCGGACGCGAGACAGCGCGAAAGATGAGCCGGAGAGAAAGAGAAATAGCAAGAGGGTGAAAGGTAACGTTCGAAGTAGAGTTCGAGAAAGCGTTATCTTTGCTGTATACAGAAAGAAAATTAACAAAATTGTGTTTGTATTAATCAATTGTAAAGCACCGCAACTATTATCAAAAGTTAACATCTGACAGAAAAACATACCGATATCTCGCCCTCTTACGCACACAAGATCAACATTTTTTCAAGGCGTCCAAGACTTCCAAGAAATCTTGTGGAGGTTCCTTAGAGAAATCTAAACTCTCGCCAGTTCTCGGATGAGTAAAGCCTATCGTTCGCGCGTGCAGCATAGGTCTCACGCTTCGTTTCCCGACTGCCTCTGCGTTTGCTTTCTTTATTCCAGGATTGTTCAACAGCTGTTTCTTCACGCGTTCCTTGTTCCCGTCGTACGTTTCGTCTCCAAGGATACCACAGCCGAGGAATTTAGAGTGAACGCGTATTTGATGCGTTCTCCCAGTATCTAACTTCCATTCTAAAAGACTTGCGCTAGTCGCAGTATCAGCTGAAGTAGGAAATGTCTCTAACGTTCTATAATTTGATCTCGCGAAACGCCCTGCTCTAAGACTCGAAGCGATGCTCATTCGAAGCCTATTTCTTGGATCACGACCGATTGGCTGTTCTACAACTCCTATGGATGGATTCGGATAACCTAGAACTAACGCAACGTACAGTCTTCGGACTGATCTCGCAGCAAACTGATCGCAGAGATGTTCATGCGCCGCGCTATTTTTCGCGCAAACGAGAAGTCCCGAAGTCCCTTTGTCCAATCGGTGAACAATGCCAGGACGAACAGTTGTATCCTCTTCTCCTGGTCCTAAGTACGGCATAATTTCATCATCGTCGCCATCGTCTTCGTTGTCATCATCCTCTTCGTCTTCGGCAAAATCTAAGCTCCTTGGAATCTTCCTTCCTTCTTGGACGACCAACGCTGGGCATCCGCAGTGATATAACAAGGCGTTCACGAGCGTCCCGCTAGAATGCCCGGGCGCTGGATGCACCACCATCCCTGCCGGCTTATTTACGACAATAACGTCCTCGTCTTCGTAAATTACGTCTAATTTTATATCCTCCGGTTCAGCCGTTAGCGATTTCGCCTGTTCAATCGTTAATCGAATAACGTCTCCTCTCTGCACTTTGTACGTTTTCTTCATCGTCCTCGTCCCGTTTACGAAGACGTTCCCGTTGGCGATGGATCTCGCCACCGCGCCCCGTGTTATCTTCTCCTCTCGTAAATTTTCCGCGATGAACGCGTCCAATCGAGACGGTTTGACGCTCGCGCTGCCAGAAGCCGAAGCCGCGGCGATAATCTCTCGAACGTGAGCATTTTCTTCCTCGCCACCACCGACTCCGACAGAATCGAGTTCGTTAGACGACGACGAAGGAGGAGAAAGTGGAAGACTACTACTACTACTACTACTACTCGAGGAATAAAATAAACTCCTTCTCCGACTGACGACTGAAGAAGACGAAGAAGAGCACGAAGAAGAAGAAGCCAACGACGCGCAGCTTCGGTGCGCGTGCGCGTAGGTGTGATAATACGAACAGCACCGTTTCGCGCCGAGCAACATTTTTTTTTGTGATTTGTGGTGTACTTAGATGATGCTTCTGCGTGGAAAAAGATGGAGAGAGCAGAGACAGAACCAGACAAAAACAACGGCAGCAGCAAAAGTTTGGGTCGTTGCGACGAACACGAATAGCGCGAAAAGGAAGAAGAAGAAGATAAAAAAGAAATGGGCGCGTGTTGTTCGAAACCAACGGTACAGGACTCGCCGGAAGTCATCGCGGAACGGAGAGAGCAGATGTTAAAAGCTGCCGAAAAGAGACAAAAAGAAAGCGAAGAGAGAGGCGTGAAAACGCAAAAGATGAAGAACAAGTTGAAAACGAACGCTTCTATTTCTGCCGCGTCGACGACGAGAGGAGGAGTGGGGTTGAACGAAGGCGAGAAGAGAAGAGCAGAGGGTGTGGTGGCCGATTGGAACTCTTGAAATGCGATCGATCGATGATGATGCTCGTGATATGATTCTTTTTATGTAAATTACACAACAACTCTTTAGCACAGCAGTTAAAAGCTACTTTTACTTGTTCTTTGCGGCGCGCCCGCGCGCGCGCGCGTTTCATGCTTGAAACTTCAAATCCATCCCGCGCGGTATTATTCTTTTGTTTTCACCGTCAACCCAACTTTCTCGAACTCTTTCTTCAAGCTCCCGTCTTGGTGCATGGTCATCAGAATATCGCTCCCTCCCAAAAACTCTCCGCCGACGAACACTTGAGGAATAGTCGGCCAGTTGGAA
>Ga0255761_10001092_pt1 | contig 25060 bp, 17 predicted proteins | sample 071ome_29_FD_179961 | JGI IMG/M metagenome (GOLD analysis project Ga0255761, IMG submission 179961) | Coastal salt marsh microbial communities from the Groves Creek Marsh, Skidaway Island, Georgia - 071407BT metaG (version 2) | ecosystem: Environmental > Aquatic > Marine > Intertidal zone >... | reverse complement strand
AAAACTATGAGGGCAATTATCACATTTAAACCAAATTTTTTTATGACTTGATTTAAATACTTCCCAAGGTTTAATACTTTTATTTTTTTTATAATCCCAATTTTTTTCATAATCCCAACAATCTACTTTTTTAATTGTACTATTTTCAATAGGGGTTAAATCTTGTAATGAAGCAAATGATTTATTAAAACATTTTTCACAATTTTTAAATCCACATAATTTTCTAGAAGTGCATTTTCTTTTTTCATATTTATTTCTTTCTTGTTTATTATGAATTTCACGACAAATTATACATCTACTATAATAATCATTATCATTTTTTTTATCAAATTTAGAAATTTCCAAACTTTTTTTACATTGAACGCAATATTTCATTGCCATCTTATTACAAATTATTATATTATTATATTATTAAACCTTTAAATATTTTTTCTCCAAAAACTTAACATTTTGGAGAATATAAAAAAATTTATTTAAAGGTTTAATAATATATTATAAATGTTTTATAGTCAATGAGTTATTTAGAGAATACAGAAAAAATATTAAATGGTATTTTAAATAATGATATTACAGAAATTATTATAAAAAAGTTAATGAGACCGCATAATTCGGATAAAATTGAACATTGTAATGACCAAATTATGAATTTATATGAAAATTATAATTATCATTTAATGGCTTACAAAAGAAATCCGTCTATTAATTATGAACCACCTTCAGAATTTTTTCAATATATATTGATAAAGAATAATATAAAAAAAAAAATTTGATTTATAATATTTATTAATACACATTAAATAAATTAATGAGTGTATAATAATATTTACTTATATTTAAAAAAATAAGTTTTTTAATTTTTGAAATAGTTAGACAATATATAAAAAATTATAATAATTATGAGTGATGATAGTGATAAAAAAAATATAAAATTATCAAAAAAATTTATAAATGGTTTAAAAGAAAAAGATATAGATTACACAGAACTTATTAATTATTATACATATTGTGGAGGTCTAAGTAATATTTATAAAAATGATAAAAATAATAAAAACTTTTCATTATTTGAATTTGAATTTGATTATTATTATAAATATTATAAAGATTTAGATTCACGACATTTAAAATATTTACAACAATATTTTAATAATGTAATACCATTTAATAAACTACCTATTTCTAAAAATTTAAAATCTTTTTATATTAGAAAAAATTCTAAAATTGAAATTTTAAATAAAAAAAATTATAAAGAAGAAGATAATTTAACTGAAATATTTAAAGAAATATATTATTGTGTTTGTAAACAATCTATTAAACATTTATGTTTTTTACATAATAAAAATTATAAAGACAATAAAAAACCAGAATATTTATTAGTTGGTTCTTGTTGTATAACAAAATTTATGCCAAATGGTTTATCGAAAAATTGCTCAAATTGTGGAGAAATACATAAAAATAGAAAAGATAATTTTTGTAATAATTGTAGAACAAATATTTTAAATAATTTTAAATTAATATCAAATTGGGAAATTAAATTTGGAAAACATAAAGGAGAATTATATAAGGATATACCATTAGATTATTTACAATTTTTATATAATAAAGGTTTTTGGAATAATAAAGACTATGTAAGTAATGACAAAATAAAGAAATATGTAGAATACAGAATTAATCAATCTATTTAACAATTAAAAAAATAGTATAGAACAAGAATTTAAATGTGATAAAACAAATAAAATATTTTATATAAAATCTCAATATGAAGAACATTTAAAAAAACTAAATCAATCCAACCAATAACCTTTAATATGTTTTGTAGCATAACAATCATTTGAATAATGACCTTCTCTACCACATCTATAACAATTTATTTTTTTATTATTATAATAATAATTATAATTATTTTATTTATTATATAATTAATCTAATATATATTAGATTATTATAAAAAAAATATTTTTAGAATAATATAATTATTGTATACTAATTATATGTCTAAATATACAATTAATAAGGTTGTCAAATTTTTTATCACACATTAAACCTTGACGTGCTATTCTTTTACTACTTCGTATTTTTACAAATAATAAATCTATTTTTTTACAAATAATATTATTTTTATCAAAAGCTCTTTTTAGAATATTTTCATAATCTTTATCTGTTGGTAAATATTCTGTAATGTTTTTATATCTTTTTAAAACAGGTACCAATGAATTAATAGTTCCTATATAAAATCCATTTGTTATACCTTGTGCATCATTTACTCTTGTTGTATATATTGTATTATCATATGAAAAATAATCTGTATTAATATCTAAATTATTTACTATATAATAATCTGGACCACATATTACTGCTCCTTTGTAATTATCTTTATTTTTTTCTAAAAAACAACCTACTTTATATTCAGAATACATTTGTCTGATAGAATTAAGAATTTGTCTATTTGAATAATCATTACGCATCTTACATATACCCATATCATATAATTTTTTTATTTCAATATCTAAATCAGATTGTTTTTCTTCTTCATAAAATGTATAATTAATTAAATTAATATCTTTTTGATTTAATATAGTACCATCAACTCTTGTATTTTCAACATTTAAATTAAATACAAATATATCAATTATATATTTTTGTTTAAGTTGTTTAATTATATTATGTTCTATTGATTCTATAGTATATTTAATAGACCTTGGAATAACTCCAAAAAAACATAAGCATATTTTATCCATATCAATTTTATTTAATAATTTTATTTTTTGTTTAAATATATTTTTTTATATTTAAATAAAAAATATTATGTTGAAAACTGTTGTATAATGTCTAATACTGAATCTTTTATATTTTTTATATTTGGATACATTAATATTAATTTTTTTGTATCCAAACAGTTATTTGATCTATCAGCATCTAAAATATCTCGCTGTTGTTCTTCTGTGAAATTTTTCCAATTAAATTCAGGGTCAACATATTGTTTATACATATCTAAAATTTCATTATGAGTGATAAGACCTGGATTTGTAAGATTAATTGTTCCTGTTATTTTATTTTTTGCCATATCAATAACATAAGGTAATAATTCGGGTAATACTGTCATTGAATTAGGAATTGAACAAATATATTCATATTTCGTTATTTTTGTTATAAAATTACGAGGTTCGTGCTTATTTGTGATTGGCATTCGAATACGTAAATTCAATACGTGTTCCTCTAGTAAATGCATTAATTCATCAGTATAACCTTTTACAACAGAATAACTTGAACCAAAAAAGTTTGGAACATCGCCTTCATTAAATCCTGTTTTAGTATTACCAAATATATGTGTTTCATCAAACTTAAAAATACATCCAGTCCCCAAATATGTATAATGAATATCATATTTTTTTGCTAATAAAGCAACTACTAATGGAGAGAATAGGTTATCTCTTACATTTTCTTTTATTTTTCCAGGTTGTTCAAGATAGTCAATTGTAGTATATTCTTTATCTCCAATAGAACCGTGTGTACGACCAATAAAACTCATAATATGTGTTGGTTTAGTTTCAACAAGCATTTTTTCAAAATCAGCTTTATCATTTGGTCGGATATTAGTTGTGAAATATTGAAGGTTTTGTGATTCAAGTAATTCACACATCATTGAACCAATCCATCCTTTGTGACCTAATACTAAAATATTCATTATTATAATTAGTAATAATAATGAATATTTAAATAAGTATAAAATTAATATAAATTAATTTTTATTTTTCCCATACTGATACAAAAATCGGATCAGTTCTTATTCCATCAAACCAATTTATTCCTGGACCAAAACGTTCTGTTTTTAAAAATTTATCAGTCATTTTAAAGTTATTTTGTTTCATTGTACTATAAAAAAACTGTATATCTTCTTCAGAATTAAAATCGTGTTCAATTTGAAGTAATCTAACTCCATCTAAAATTTCTGGAAAATCTTTTAAGTTATCGACAAAATTTCCTTCGTTATCAATAACTAAAACATTATAGTTTAATTTATACTTATCTCTTAATTGTTCAAGTGTAATAGTATTAACTTCAACAGAACCTGGTATTTTACTTTTATAAGTACGCCATCCTTTTGAATATAATTTATGACCTGAAATAGCAGATCTTTCAATTGAAAATTTAAATGAATTATTATTTTTATTTTTTTCAAGTTCTCTTGCTTCATTTAAGTTAGGTTCAATAACAATATGTTTTTCTTTGTCATTTAATAAATAATTTATTAAACAAGATGATCTACCAATTGAACCACCAAATTCTAAAACACAATCAGTTGGTTTAATATGTTTCAAAATCATTAATTGTTCGGGAAATTCTTTTTTTAACTCATTTTTATCAAATTTTAATTTATTATGTATTTCAATTAATTTGTTTTCTATTAAAGACATTTTAAATATATATATTTTTTTAAATAGTTATTTAAAAATAATCATATTTATATAAATATTAAATTAGATATACCAGTTATAAAATCAATATTGATATTCCATCCTAACTCTTTTAATTTTTCATTTGTGATGAAATATCGTTTATGATTAAAATAATTCTGGTGTCCATTCAGGCCATATTTCATCTAAGTCTTCTTTTTCAATTCTTCTTTTTGGTCTAATTTCATATAATTTTTTCATTTGCGGATAATCAATATCAGATGGTTTTTTAGTAAATTTTGCTTTAGTTCTATATTCTAAACTTTCTTTATTACTATATTCAAATGGTGAAATATAATAATAAGCAAGTGTCTTCCTAAATACATTTTCGGGACACATTATTTTTTCAGGTAATCCATGCCAAGAATAATCATTTGTTCGAAAAATAATAGCTGTATTAAATTTTGGGTAAGTTTTAACCATACATTTTTTAGCATCATTATCCCATAACTGGTTATCACCATTCCATTCTTTTTTCCAATATTTAGTTAAAAATAATATAATATTAAGCCTCCTTTGTTTATTATTTAATTTTGGATGTTTTTCATAGTCTAAATGTAAATGTAATCTTCCATACCTACCGTGTGAATGTAAACCAGCACCATTTAAATATGGATCATATTCAAGATCCTTAATAGATGAAATTTTAGAAAATACATTTATAATATCTTGAGAAGATAAAAGATAAAACAGTTTTTTTATATGTTTATTCATATTTTTAATATTATCATTCGCATATTTAACTTCTATTGGATTATTATATTTATGCCAATTATCAAAATCAGTAGGATAATTTTTATATATTAATTCTGCATATTCAAGATTAAGAAAATTATCTATCTTCATATAACTAAATGGTTCATTATTAGAAAAATGATTTTTTAAAGTATCAATATCATTAATCCAACTTCCAAAATAATCTAATTTATTTTTATATAGATTTGTTTTAAATAATTCATTTAAGTTTATTTTATAATCAGTAAATATTAAATCAGATATACCAGTTATAAAATCAATATTGATATTCCATTCTAACTCTTTTAGTTTCTCATTTGTGATGAAATATCGTTTATCATTAAATGGTCTATCTTGTACAAATTCCAAATATTTTTCATAATCATCATCATTTTTTATCTTTTTCACCAAAATTTTAGCTACATCTAATACTGATTTTTCATATTCTGGTTCACTGCCAATATTATATATCTGTCCTATTATACCATTATGTAATATAGTATCTACTGCTGAACATACATCTAATACATGAATAAAGGAACGTAATGAAGAACCGTCACCGTGAATTGTAAGCTTATCACCATTTTTCAATAACTTAATAAATTTTGGAATTAATTTCTCAGGATATTGATTTGGACCATATACATTATTTCCACGTGTAATAATACATTTTAAACCATATGAATGTATATAAGAATTTACATACATCTCAGCTGCGGCTTTTGAAGCAGCATATGGATTTGTAGGACAAAGCACCGACATTTCATTCTTTGGGTCTTCATCTAAATTGCTCTCACCATATACTTCATCTGTACTAAAATGTAAAAATACAATATCCTTATTTACTTGTCTAACACATTCTAATAATACGTGTGTTCCTTTTACATTATCGTCTGTATATTGAAGTGAATTCTCAAAAGAATTATCGACGTGTGATTGTGCTGCAAAATGAATGATATTTGTGATATTTTCAGTTTTTAAAATATATTTAATAAGTGATATATCTTGGATTTTTCCTTCGATAAACTTATAGTTATTACTATTTCTAACAGTTTCTTCTATGTTATCGTGTGAAGCACAATAATACATCGCATCAATATTTATAAAATTATATTGTGGATATTTATTAACACAATAATTTAAAAAATTAGAACCAATAAAACCACAACCACCAGTTATAAGTATATTTTTCATTATTTGTATTATATTTATAATTTTTATTTATATAATTTATAAATAGTTTTTAATAATATAAATAATTTTAATTATCTTATTTACCATATAATTTATCTAATATAGATAATTATAAAAAAAAATATTTTTAGAATAATTTAATTATTATTTATTATTTATATTTTTATATATAATCATTTTTTCAAATTAAATTTTATCATTTGGTCAGATATTCGTAGTAAAATATTTAAGATTTTGTAATTCAAGTAATTCACACATCATTAAACCAATCCATCCTTTGTGGCCTAATACTGAAATATTCATTATTATTACTAAAAATCATCATTATTTAAATATTTTTTTTTATTTTTTTTTAAATTTTTATAATTCTAAAATAATACGGCTGTATTTCACTATATAATTATATTCAAAAGGTAAATTAACTTTACATTTTTCATTATATTTTCTAATTGTAGCTGCTCCCTTTATATGAGTAAGAAGTTTACAATTAGATAATCCATAAAGTTCTGTATAATGAACTTCTGTATCAGCAGTCCAATATTTTTCGCTTCCTGTCCATCCTAATTCTTCATTAGTTAATGAAATATTAATAAGAGGTCCAAGTTCACGGGTTTTATGTAAAGAATATGTAGCAACTGCAATAATTTTACCTTGAGATTTGTTTTTTACAAACCATAATCTATCACCTTTTTTAACGTTTTTTAAAAAATATTTGTTTGTAGAATTATTTGAAGAAATACCCCAAATTTTATATTTAGAAGAGTTTTTAAAATTTTGTCCATCTCCACATCTCAATATCCAATCATTAATCATTTTAAAATTATAAACTTAATATATTTATAAAAAAATATAAATATATAAAATATTTCAAATTTTTATTAAAATTTTATTTAATTATTTTAATTAATTAATTTAAATTTAGTTTTATTATTTATTATAAACTGGTGATTATATTTATATAAATAACTATCATCAAAATCTTTAATTAAGGGCTCTAATGTATAATCCATATTATTGTAATGTTTCGGATTAATATTATTATTAGTATGTATTTTATAACCATCAAATATATAATCGTGTGTTTTTTCTTTTCCATTTGTTTTGTAATTATTCATACCTGAGAAAGGATAAAATGATTGATATTTAATACCATTTATGTAAGTATAATAAACACCATCTAAACCATTATTAAAATTAGTTTGTATAACATCTATAAATTCATTTAAACTTATTATTAATCCATCAGGATTTTTTAATACATAAATTAATTTAATTTGATTATTATCATAAACCAAATATTCATATATTTCAGAATCTTTAAAAAATCCATTTTTATTAAAATTATTTTTATAAAAATCAATATAATCTTTATAATCAGTTATAATTAAATCATATAAATGAAATCTATGAGGTCTTTCATTATTTTTATAAGTTTCTACTGTTTTATAATTTAATATATTTGTAGTTCCACTTATATTAATTCCGCCAGTTTTAAGTTGATTTAATGAAGTTAATATTCCGTCTTTAGCAATTTCAATAAACTCTTCTTTTGTAAAATTTTTATTGTAAAATTTATTATAATTCCTAGTGCTTGAATTAATATTTTTACTAGATCTACTAAAACTTATCATTGCATATATTTGAATAATAGCAAATAAGTTAATTAATTTATTAATAAAATTATTAATTTTATCAGAATTTTCTAAATAATTGCCATTATACGATAATATTTTAGTAGATTTTTCTGAATTATTAGAATTTTGTTTTTTATTTATATTATATATTGTAAAACCATCACATATAACATTCTTTGCAATTTTATCTTTAAGTTCATTAGGACATCTATATGAACCGACTACAAATTTAGTAAATTTATAAATATTATTATTATTAGGATTACCGCCTTTTTTATTTTGTCTATAATATTCATCTTTTGATATTATTTGTTTTTTACCATTTTTATCAATTTTCAAGTAATAATAATTATTATTTTTATTTTTTTTTCTTTTGTATTCAAACATTTATTTTATTAAATTTAATAAAATTTAATAAAATTTGAATTAAAATTTAATTAATTAAAATATAATAAGAATAAAATGTTTTTTTCAAGAGTTTTAAATATTACTCCAAACAATTTTAATAAAACAAATTTGTTTCATATATTTAAAAGATATCAAACACAAAATAAAAAAAATTTTTATAATTTTATTGAATACAATCAACCAATGATAATAGAATATACCCCACAAAGTATAAATATAGAATATTTAGTAGGTTGTTGTGGAAAAGAATGTAAAAAATGTAAGTTTTCTAATGAATATGATGAAAACGCAAAAGAATGCTGTGGCAATGATTGTAAATTTTGTCCTGATATAAAAACTAAATATATAAAAACTAAATAACTAAAAATATTTTATTTAAAAATATTTTTATAGAAAAAAAATTAATTAATATTTTTAAAATCAATATTATATTTTATTTTAATGTCTTCATCAATTAAATAATCAATATATAATTTTAATTTTTTAAAACATTTATTAATCGTAACCTCGCTTATATCACATTTCTTTGAAATTTGTTTTTTATCTAATTGAAATTTACATAATATTGATACTAAATAAATAATACCAGATGCTATTGAAGGTGGTGCACTTTCACTAATAATAGAATATTTTTCAGTATTTTCAACAATGATTAAACATAATTGAACATATTTATCTTGTATTTCTAAATTAGAACAATAACGAAGAATAAAATCTTCTGTTTTTGTACAATCAATATTTGTTTTCATAATATTATGAAAATCTTTACAACCTTTTGTCATTGTACTAATGTCTATATTAAATATTTTAGCAATTTCTCTAGCACTTCTTGGTACATTATTCATTTTACAACTCATATAAACACTGCTTGCAATTAAACCATTTCTATTACTACCACGTGTAATTTTTTTTTCAGATAATTCTTTGTATAATACATTAGCCTGATTAATAATAGAAGGCGATAATCCACTATTTTTTGCTTGTAAAGAAATATTATCAATTATGTTAAATAATGAACGTTCTTTGTATGTAGTAGAATTCCAGTTTTGATATTTTCTTAATTGATACATTTTGTAAGAGTTTTTATTACCAAAATCATTACCTATAACTGAACCTAATGATAATTCAGGCAATAATGTATTAGTAGGCATACCACACCTAGTTGGGTCAGAAGATTTTGTGTCTTCGTGTCCATAAAATCTCCATTCTGCTTGAGAATCTATAAATTTTCCTTGAACCGTGCAACATTTTTTACAAATATAATTATTATCATCCAGAATAAAATCATCCGTTTTTCCATCACAATTATTGTTTATACAAATCCCATTTTGTTTATTATCAATATTTTTTTTATTATTATTTGATGATTCATTAAATAAATCTTTGCATTCTTCATAAATTAAATCAAAATTAATATCAGATAATATATCACTCATTTTAAAATTATAGAATTATTATTACATCAAAAATAATTCTTTCACTAAATTAAATAAAAAATTTAATTTTAAATAAATTTTTAAATCAATTTTTTTTATTATAAATATTTTAATAAACAATTAAATTTAAATATTATAAAATAATTTAATTATTAAAAATTATAAAATTTTTGATAATATTTTGTATATTATCAGGTATTTTTTTAAAATCAATTAATAAACAATTTCTGTCATATCTCTTACGACATTCTTCACCTTCACTATCAATTTGATTGTTTAATTTTTGTTCATCATATATCATTTCATAAATCAGTTTATTAGTGATTCTTTTTGTAAATACTGCTTTAATATTATCACTAATATCACCTTTAATAATTTTAAATCCGAGGTCTAATTCAGGTAAGCCTTTACCTTTTTTCTTTAAATCATAATTTTTTAAATTATAGATATGAGTATAATAATCTGCTAATTGTAAATAGTCGTGATCATTTGTAATAATATAAATAGGTAAATTAGAATATTTTTCTCTAATTGTATTTTTCATAACTGCGATAATATCATCTGCTTCTGCTTTAGATACAGAATATATAGAATGACTATCGGTATTATCATTAAGTAATTCAGGTAAAATATCATTATAAACATATAAAAATATGTCTTTATTAAAATTTATGTTTTTGTCATCACGTGTTTTTTTATATTCTTCATAAAATTCATTTCTCCATATTTGATTTCTTCTACAGTCTTTTGCAAATATTACTTTACTATTTTCAATCTTGTATTTTTTCTTTATTTTCTTTAAATTTTCTTTAAACAATTTCTTAAATTTTTCTATAAATATTTTATTATTCATTATATCACTTATATCTAATTCATCATCAGGATATGCTTTTTTATACCAACTAACTAAAGCATAAAATCTATGAAAAATATAATATGATAAATCAATAAATAATAAAGGTGTTTCTTCATCAATAGTTATTTTATTATTAGAATACTCCTCTATTAATTCATAACCATTGTTATTATTTAAATTTAAATTCTCTAAACTAATCTCATCATTATTTTCATTATTTTCATTATTATCATTTATAATGTCATTATTTATTGTATTAGTTTGAATAATATTATATTCTTTATTAGAATCATTATTCATATTTAATAATGTATTATTTTAATAATAAAAAATTTAAACATATAATTAAAACTTTCAAATTTTTTTATTATTAATTTATATAAATTATATTATATATAATTTATTAAAAAATAATTAATTTATATTAATTTTAGTTATTATTAGAATAATTTTATAAATTACTCATTTCCTATATGGCTATTAACTTTATTTTTCATAGTAGTTATTTGATTTTTTACATCATCATATATATTATTAGAAGTTCCAGTATATTTTTCAACATTAACACCATTAACACCATTAGAACCATTATTTAATAAAACTAAAGTTAAAACTAAAACTAAAGAAGCCCAGACAAGTACAGACACACTGTTTAACCAGGCCAATACAGTACAAGGCATACCACCTTTTGAGCTACCTTTTACCATACAATTTATAGTATAAATACTTATAACCATAGGTATTAATAATCCAAGAATGGAAACAAGACGTTCTCCTAAATTATATGGTTTTTTCATATCATTATTTTTAAGGTGTGGTTCAGGCAATGGAAGTAATATAGCAACAATTAAAATCAAATAACCAACTATAGCAACTTTTGCCTGCAAAGAAAAATATTTATTCAAGTTTTTACCCATCATTATTTAAATAAAATAAATATTATTATTTTTTAAAAAATATATTTTTTTTTTAAATATTAACATTTGATAAAGCTCCTCCAATAGCTGCTATTAAGAAAAATATTGTACCTAATAAATAAATACCAACAGTAAATGCAATTAATACAGTACATACAATACCACCTTCTTTTTCACCTTTAATCATACAATTTAAAGGAAAAACTACAAATAAGAATATAAGAGCAATTGCAATAGTTGCCATAAATACAGCACCTAAATTAATTTTATTTTGTTTTTCTTTTTTGTGTGATTTTATTCTATTAATAATTAAAAAAATAATTGAAACACAATAAAAAAATAGTAAACACATCATAACAATTTTTGTTCTATATTCAAAATAAGGTTTAGGTGGTGGAGGTGGTGCCATAAATGATGAACTAAGAGGATTTAAAGAACTCATTTATTTTTATTTAATTAAAATATTATTTTGAAAATAATTATATAAATTATCTAAATTATATTGATTCAATTTAAATAAATCTTTTAATTCAGGATAATCATTATTAAATTTATTTAAATAAAAATTTTCTTTTTTATAGAATTTCTCAGCATCTTTGTAATTAATATTATAAACAATCTGTATTATTATAAATTTTAATAAATTTAATTCTTGTTTAAGTAATTTATTTTTTTCTTCTAATTTTAATTTATTAATTTCTTTGCTGTTCTCAAAATCTATCATTATTAAATTAAAATTTTCATCCATTTGTATATTTTTTAAACGAAAATCATTATGTATTATATTATTCTTATGCATTTGTTTCATACAATCTATTATTTTTTTAATTAATTTATTTTTATCAATTTTATTATTATTTTCTATATTCTCTATTTTTCTTATTAGTTTTTCAAGATTGTATTTAATATATGGCAAAATTATCATTTTTTTTTCTTTGTCATATTTTTTATATTTTATAAAATTATTTGTATTTTTTAAATTATCATTTTTATCTATTAAATTCATAAAATATATTTCTCTATCAAATCTTGTCTTAGCATTAAAATATTTATAAACAACATTATTAGGTATATCTACATATACATCAGTATATCTACTCTCTGATAATATATCTATATTTTCTTTTTTTATCAATTCCATTATTCAATTATTAATAACAGATATATATATCCTATTAATATATCTTCTTAATAAATCAAATTTTTATATAAATAGAATATATTAATAATTAATAGAATATATAAATTAAATAGATTTATATTTAACTAAATTAAATATATTGTTAATACGTCCATTTCTAATATATGATTTATCTAATTTATTAAAATATTCTGGGTCTTTATTAGAACATAATAATATAATAACATAAGGATAATGACCATAATCAAATTTATCAAAAAATTTATTCCAGCTTGTTTTACTATTAATTTCTATAGAATAAAATTTATGTTTCTTTATATTATTTTGATGTATATCGCTTATAATAATATCAAATTCATCTAATAATATTATAAGTGGATTATTAAAAGTCGGATTAATAATTGTATATAAATTATGAAAATAATCACTAGGTTCAGTAGGATTGAAAGTATCACATAAGCTACCTTTTAATTTATGAGTTAATAAATAGGATATATATGTTTTACCAACACCAATATCTCCATAAATATAAAAAACTCCATTATTATTAATTTTATAAAAATTACTAATAGTTTCTAAAATATGTTTTTGAGAATTATTTGAATTTATATTTTTTAATATTATTTTAGTAATAAAATAATCAATATTACCATAAACATTATTTCTTTGATAATAAATAATTTCATTTTCATTTATTTTTTTATCATTAGAAGATTTTTCTAAAGATTTATCAATATAATTTTCTAAAGGATTATCATAACTAATTAAATAATTTTTATAATATTTAGTGGATATTAAAATTATTTTAGTATCTAAAAAACCTGAAGTATTAATTTTACAAAAATAAACTGGATAATATATTTTTAACATTAATAAATTTTTAATATTTATATATCTATAACCAATTATTAATCCAACAGGTTTATCATTATTATCTAAATTAAGTTTAATACTATATTCATCTTTAATTATTTTATTCTTAATAATATTTGCTTTACTACTATCAGTTATATCAAATTTATATATTTTAAATAATATATATCCTAAAATTAAAAATATATCACGTAAATTGTTAAAAAAATATTCTAAATTAGAAACAGTTAATACAATTGTAGCAATTTTATCAAACATCTTTATCTTTAATTATTATATTACTATAATCATTTTTTAAATAAAATCAATTTTTTATTAATAACTATAAAAATTTGATTTTTATTTAAATAGAATAAAATACAATTATATTTTTAATAAAAAGAATTAATACGAAATGAGTGATAATTTTGATTTTTCTGTAAAAGTATATGAAGCAAAATCTAAAGAAGAAGTATTAGATATTATAAATAATATATCAACAGATAAAAATAAAAGTGATTCTAAAAAAAGATTCGAATTAGTTAAAACTAAAACATTTTTTGAAAAAAATATAATATTTAATAGTTTTAAAATAATAGATTCTTGTCTTATAGATAAAAAAACTTTTGATTTATGTTTTAATGAATTATTTTGTTTAATTTATAATTTACAAAATATTATCTATATCTTTAATAGAAATAATTTTAATTGTAGCAAAAATATTAACAAACATTATCCAAATATTAATTTTTTTAAAAAATTTCATTCATTACACGATAACAAACACGCTAAATATTATTACATCTATAAATGTACACGAAATATATTCTTAGATTTATTAAATAATCTTGATTTATGCTATATTTTTCAAGAAACTATCACAAATTGTTCAAAAAATATAGAATTACATTCAAAATATATGTATGATGTATATTTTAACATTAATAATGCAAAAAACAAAATAATTAAAACAAAAATTAATATTGGTAAAGCACCCCCTGTGGGGCTCGAACCCACAACCTCAAGATTAGAAGTCTCACGCGCTACCAATTGCGCCAAGAGGGCAATACCAATATTAAATAAAAAAATAAATCATTTAAATAAACCACAAATAACTCATAAAATCTCGCGAACCGGATTCGAACCAGTGACCGATGGAGGTTTGAAAATACCTACTACAATCCATTGCTCTACCACTGAGCTATCGCGAGATTTATGGGTTATTGCCAAAAATGACAATACGCTTCCTACCGGGATTGAACCGGTGACCTCTCGATTAACAGTCGAATGCTCTAACCGACTGAGCTAAGGAAGCGGATGTACATATTATACACAAATATATATTATATTATAATCTTTAAATACTTTTTTTATTAAATAATAATAATTTATAATAAAAAATAAAAAGTAAATTTAAAAAAATTAATTAAATTATTTAATTTAATTTAAATAATAAATAATATGGGTTTTTCAGTTACAAACACAAAATCAATTAATCCTTCTGGTAATCAACCATCAGTTGGAACAAGAGATTTATTAAGATATATTAATCTTGGAACTGGTCAAGATAGGAATGTTTCATTAGGTACACGTTCACAGGCATATTTTAATGAACAAGAATCTTCTAATGATATAGGATTTAATGTTGGCATAGGGTTTGAATGTTTATTTTTAAATAAAAGTAGTCAATTTAATGTTGCAATTGGACACGAATGTTTACGTGGTTCTTCAACAGGGTATTATAATGCTCTTGATAGTGAAACTTATATTAATTCTGATAAAAATGTTGCAATCGGTTATCATTGTGGTCAATTTATTGGTAATGGAGCAGATAATAATGTATTAATAGGATATGAATGTGGATTTTCAGATTCAACAAATAAATTTACAGGTTCTTCTAATGTATTTATGGGTTATCAATCGGGTAGATCAAACACAACGGGTTATGAAAATGTAGGTATTGGTGCTCAGAATCTTTATTCAAATACAACAGGATATCAAAATGTTGCAATTGGTAAAGAAAGTTTATTTAATAATACAACAGGTAGTCGTAATATGTTTATAGGTTACAAATCAGGTTTTAATAATACAACTGGTTCTGGAAATATGGGTTTTGGAATAGATATATTATTTAACAATAATTCTGGTAGTAATAATATTGGTATTGGAATTAGTAATCTTTATAATAATATATCAGGATCATATAACATTGCAATTGGTGAACAAAGTTTGTATAAAAATGAATCAGGTAATCATAATGTAATGGTTGGTCATAAATCAGGTTTTAGTAATACAAATGGTAATGACAATGTAGGAATAGGATTTGAATGTTTATTTTCTAATACTAGTAGTCAATTTAATGTTGCAATTGGATACGAATGTTTACGTGGTTCTTCAACTGGAGAATATAATGAATCTGATTCTTATAATAATTCTAACAAAAATGTAGCAATTGGTTATCATTGTGGTCAATTTATTGGTAATGGAGCAGATAATAATGTATTACTAGGATATGAATGTGGATTTTCAGATTCAACAAATAAATTTACAGGTTCTTCTAATGTATTTATGGGTTATCAATCAGGTTTTAGTAATACAAGTGGTGATGATAATGTAGGAATAGGTGCTCAGAATCTTTATTCAAACACAACAGGTTCTAATAATGTAGGAATAGGTGCTAGTAACCTTTATTCAAACACAATAGGTTCTAATAATGTTGCAGTTGGTAAAGAAGGTTTAAAAAAGAATACTGAGGGAATAAATAATGTAATGGTTGGTTATCAATCAGGTTTTAGTAATACAAGTGGTGATGATAATGTAGGAATAGGTGCTCAGAATCTTTATTCAAACACAATAGGTTCTAATAATGTTGCAGTTGGTAAAGAAGGTTTAAAAAAGAATACTGAGGGAATAAATAATGTAATGGTTGGTTATCAATCAGGTTTTAGTAATACAAGTGGTGATGATAATGTAGGAATAGGTGCTCAGAATCTTTATTCAAACACAACAGGTTCTAATAATGTTGGAATAGGTGCTAGTAACCTTTATTCAAACACAACAGGTTCTAATAATGTTGCAGTTGGTAAAGAAGGTTTAAATAAAAATATTGATGGAGAAAATAATGTAATGATTGGTCATAAATCAGGTTTTAGTAATACAAATGGTAATGACAATGTAGGAATAGGATTTGAATGTTTATTTTCTAATACTAGTAGTCAATTTAATGTTGCAATTGGATACGAATGTTTACGTGGTTCTTCAACTGGAGAATATAATGAATCTGATTCTTATAATAATTCTAACAAAAATGTAGCAATTGGTTATCATTGTGGTCAATTTATTGGTAATGGAGCAGATAATAATGTATTACTAGGATATGAATGTGGATTTTCAGATTCAACAAACAAATTTACAGGTTCTTCTAATGTATTTATGGGTTATCAAACGGGTAGAACAAATACAACAGGTAATGATAATGTAGGAATAGGTGCTCAGAATCTTTATTCAAATACTACAGGTTCTAATAATGTAGGAATAGGTGCTCAGAATCTTTATTCAAATACTACAGGTTTTAATAATGTTGCAGTTGGTAAAGAAGGTTTAAAAAATAATACTGAGGGAATAAATAATGTAATGGTTGGTTTTCAATCAGGTTTCAGTAATACAAGTGGTGATGATAATGTAGGAATTGGTGCTAGTAACCTTTATTCAAACACAACAGGTTCTAATAATGTAGGAGTAGGTGCTGAGAATCTTTATTCAAACACAACAGGTTCTAATAATGTTGCAGTTGGTAAAGAAGGTTTAAATGAAAATATTGATGGAATAAATAATGTAATGGTAGGTTATCGTTCAGGTTTAAGTAATACAAGTGGTGATGATAATGTAGGAATAGGTGCTGAAAATCTTTATTCAAACACAATTGGTTCTAATAATATAGCAATTGGTTCAAAAACATTATTTGGCGATATCTTGAATGATTCATTTAATATTAATGATAATATAGCCATTGGTAATAAATCCGGTGAATATATTGGTAATAGTAGTAATAATAATATTCTAATTGGTAAAGAAACTGGTAAATCAAATGAAATAAATAGTAGTAATCCTGTATATATTCAAGAAGGATTAAGTTTAAATATAAATGATATATTAAGTAATAAAGAAATAACATGCATGGATGTATCAATAGATGGTAATAATTTAGTTGTAGGATTTCCTTATTCTATAAGTAATAATGGAGAAAGAGGTGCAGTTAAAATTTTTAAAAAAGTAAATAGTGAATGGGTACAAGATGGAAATACTATTTTTGGTGATAGTCAAGATAATAATTTTGGTTATCACGTTAAAATAAATAGAGATGGTAATGTAATATTTGTAGGTATTCCAAATTATTCAAATAATCAAGGTCAAATTAAAATATATACAAAATATTTTACTGAAGAATGGATTGAGATATCAAGTTTTAATGGAGATGGAAATGGTTCATATTTGGGTAAATTATTTAGTATAAATAAAAATAATTTTAACGAAAATTATCATATACAAAAATTATATTATACAGATAGTGATCATCTTAAATTTAAAAAATATATTTATCCAAATTTAATATATCCTATAAGTGCAAATTTAGAAAATGCAGCCTATACTTATAGAACAATATATCCTGAATATACTATTAATCAGGTCCTTGCATCTTCAATAGTATTAGAATTAAGTAAATATGAAGATTTTGATTATATTATAAGTTACGAATGGTTTAATTATTTTGTATATAAAGCAATTAAAAATAATAGTAATGAACATTATAAACAATATAATTTAATAGGATATTATAATGATAAAATAAATGGATTTGTAGGGCTTAATCTTAATAGTGGTGGTTATACTAATTATGATATTAATTTTAGTGATCATGATAAAATAATTTTTAAAACATTAAAATATTTTAAAAATGATAATAATAATAAAAGATATCCGAATTATCAATATAATAAATATGTTGGAAATTATTTGAATAATGACAGTATGAATATATTTCATATGAGTATAATTGAAGATTCTGATTTAAGATCTCTTGTTAGCACGTTACCTGATTTTGAATATAAAATTGCAACCGACATTCAAATTAATAAAACTATTTGTAATTTTAATTCAGATTCAGCTAATGAACTTCGTACATCAAGAGATAGCGATTATATTAATTTTGAATTAATATCCAATAATATTAATATTTTTATAAATTTTTCTTATGGTTTAACAAATTCACATAATTATTTATCAGTTCATTCTAATTTAAATTTTTTACATAATATTTCTTTAAAAACAACAGATTTATCAACAGCAGAAAATAATACAGCTATTCAAAAAAGTTTTAGTTTAGAACCATATTATGGAACATCCCAAATGTTTAGTAGAACTTCTACTAATAATGATATTTTAGCAATATCTTCTCCTAATTCACAAATATTAAATCATAATATTTTAGATAGTCCACCTTTAACTCAAAATAGTAATGAACTTCTAGGAAATGTAATGAAATATCATTATTACTGGTTAGTTACAAGCACTAATAATAATACTATTAAAGTATATTATAATAATTCTTTAATTACCGATAGTAATTTTGGTATAAGTAGTGTTGGATTTGGTCATGATATATCAATTAATGATTCAACAAATTCAAGTCAAATATTTTTTTGTGTATCAGATATAAATAATAAAGATGTTCATTTATTTAAAGCAACAAATAATGCAGTAACTCGACAAACTTCTATTAATACTTCCATACTAAGTTTTGGTCATTCAATTGATTTTAAAGGAAAATATTTATTAGTTGGTGCACCTGAAGATAATAATTATAATAATGGTAACGTTTATTTGTATGAATTAGATAGTGATTTACAAAGTTTTATATCAACTAATCCAATTACAATTTATAATGATTTTTCAAATATAACAAACGATGTATTAATTGGTTCATCTGTAATATATGTTAATAAAGAAAAACCTATAGCAGAATTAAATAGACGAACTAGTCCAGATGGTAATAAGTGGAATCCATCTACTAATTGGTATACTGAACAAAGAATTGTTAATAGTGATTCTGGTTATTCTGGTGTGTATAATCCATATATATCAGATTATTATAATGAAGATAGCAATAATCTTAATAGTGGTTCTGATGCATTTCAATATTTTAAATATAGCAAAAATCTTAGTGTAGGATATTACAATAACGATTCAGATAATATATCATTTGCATTAGAAGATATCGATTCAGATATGATTATTGTTAAAAGTAAAAATTATATTTATGTAATAAAAAGATATAAATTACAAAATGGCACAACATCTAATAGTTATGGAAATACATATCAAAAAATTGTTGAATATATAGATTTAAATCAAATAAATACTAAAACACCAATATCTTTAGAAAATGATACATTTAATAGTGGTAGCTCACTTGATTCTGATAATTCAAAATTAATTTATAAAAAAGATGTATATTTTTTTGATATTGAAAAAAATAATAAAATTGATATTGATTATGATGTATTAGGATGGCATATAAATGATGAACTATTTTTTATAAGATATACAAATACTTATAATATGTTTGAAAAATTTAATTACTATAGTGTAAACGAAGATGATAGTCCAATAATAACGTATGATTCAAACGGTAATACTATATATAGAAAAAATAGAGATTATACTTGGTTAAATATGTATAATAAAGTAATATTAGAAGGTGAAAATATAAGTTCAATGGAATTTGTAAATATTGGAAACAAAAGTGTTGTTGCAGTAGGAATTGAATCTTATAATAATAATGATGGAATAGTTATATTAAATTATATAGAAAATAATACAGCTAATATACAATTTCCTTATAAAATACCAACAAATTTATTAGATTATTTTTATTCAAGTGAAACAGTTAATGTTGATAATTCCAATTTAATATTATACGAACCATATTATAAAATAATAGGGACTCAGTTAAAAGAAACAAATAGTAATGCTGGTGGAAATAATGGTAATAATACACTAGATTCTAATAATTATAAAATTGTATTTAATAATATTTATGAATTTAAAATTTTAAGTGGTAGTGAAATAAATATACAAAGTGGAACAAAATTTGGTTCAGGTTTAGCATCATCAAATTTAAACAGTGGCAATTTATATATAGGTTCTACAAATTTTGATAATTTACAAGCAGAAAATATTATTTCAGATGTAGGTAAAATTGAATTATTTCAGTTTTCTTTTAATACACAATCATATGTAGAATTATATAATGTAATAACTAATTCTAATAATATTAATATTACTGAATTACCACATCAAATTATTAGCAATAATTATAATTTTGGACATTTAATAACATTAAGTTCGAATGGTTCAAGATTAGCAGTAGTAGAATATAATATTAGTAATAATCAAATAAATAATTCAACTATATATATATATAATATTCAAAATAATAGTTTAAATTATTTTAGTCATCAATTAATTGGTACAATACAACAATCTGATTTACCACTTACAGATAATCCTAATAACCGACGATATGTATCATCTGTAGATTTTAATAATGAAGGTACTATTTTAACAATTGGTATTTATTATTATAATTCAAATTCACAAAATAATAATGCTATATTACAATATAAATATATTTCTGATAATAATTGGGTGTTATATAGTAATAATTTTGGGTATACAACATATGATGGTACACAATTAAATTTAGATTCAGATAATGGTGCACGAGATGGTTTTTCTTGTGTATTAACAAATTATGATAGTAAAGTAATTGCGGGTAGTTATATATATAATTGGGAAAATGCTGAGATAGGCCCATCTGCTATGGATAATGATTCATTTTTAGGTGATGTAATTATATATAATAATAGTATTACTGGTATTGGTAATACAGAATTAACTTATACACCAAATTATAATAGTAATACTGAATTATCGTTAGATTGTAATAAATATGGAGATTTAGTAGTAATAGGAAATCCTGATTATAATACTGATCAAGGAAATGTTAGAATATTTAGAGATAATGCTGGTACTGATTCACAAAATATAGGTAACAATTTTACTGAAATAGATTCAGAAAATGGTGATTCAGATAATTATTTTGGATTATCTGTATCTTTTAATGATTCAGGTAATTATTTAGCAATTGGTTCTTCTAGTACAAACAATATTAAAATTTATTATACAGCTAATACGTGGCAATCAAATAATAATAATAGTTCTATAACTAATAATAATAATAATAAATCATATGTAAAATTAAGTTCTGTAGGAGATCTTCTTGCAATTGGTCATCCAACATTTAATAGTAATTCAGGTAAAATAAGAGTTTATGAAAAATATAATACTAATGATTGGAGAATTTATGATTATACAAATGAAATTGATGGTATACTTGAAAATGATAATTATAGTAAAAATATGTATATATATAGTTTAACATCTAATGATTCATCAAATATAATAACAGCCTCAAGTAATAGTAGTATAAGAGAATATAAAAAAACTATAAACTTTAATTTAGGTAATTCTAATGTTTATATTGGAAATCAATCTGGTTTATCAAATATAACAGGAAAAGAAAATGTAGGTATTGGTGTTAACAATTTTTATAATAATATATCTTCATCGCGTTCTGTTGCGATTGGTTATCAAAATTCATATTATTTAAAAAATAAAATAGGTAATGTTAGTATTGGTTTTAGATGTTTATATGGTACAGATAATGATAGTGATTTAAGTACTATTGAAGAAAAAGATATATTAGAAACATATAATATAGCTATAGGTTATGAATGTTTATTTAATAATTCTTTTGGTGGTAAAAATGTAGCAATTGGAACTCAAACTTTAGCGAATAATACTTCAGGAGATTTTAATATTGCTATTGGTTATAAATCATTTTATAATAATATATCTGGTTCTAATAATATTGTTATTGGTTATGATGCTGGTATTTTTGATGATTATAGTAAAAATAATATAATATCAATTGGCAATCATTCTGGTTTTGGATTAACAGTAAATGAATATGATGTTATTATAGGAAATAAAAATTCTTTAGAACATCAATTAATAAAAGGTAATACTTTAAATAGACATTGGTCTCCAGCAGAAAATGCCAAGATAGATTTAGGTGTTAAAGAACAAAGATGGAAAGATTTTTATTATGAAGGAAAGACAATGATTGGAAAATTTGGAGATTTTATTGAAAATGAAATTAAATCAATATCAACAGGGCAAAAACATTCAATGATTTTATTAAATACAGGAAAAGTATTATCATTTGGTTCTAATTGGTATGGTGAATTAGGAAATAGAATAAGTGGTTCTAATAGTACTGTACCTGTTGCAGTAAATACAACTACAGATTATAATGGTTCAAACGCGATTGCCATTGCTTGTGGAGGATATCATTCAATGATTTTATTAAATACAGGAAAAGTATTATCATTTGGTCGTAATCTTAATGGAGAATTAGGAGATGGGACAACAACTTATAGATATGAACCTGTTGCTGTAAGTACAACTGGTACTGGAAATGATTATAATGGTTCAAACGCGATTGCAATTAATTGTGGACGTAGCCACACAATCATTTTATTAAATACAGGAAAAGTATTATCATTTGGTTCTAATTTCTATGGTTCATTAGGTAATGGAACATTACCTAATAGTTCTTCACCTGTTGCAGTAAGTACAACTTCTGGCGTTGGTTATGATGGTTCAAACGCGATTGCCATTGCTTGTGGAGGATATCATTCAATGATTTTATTAAATACAGGAAAAGTATTATCATTTGGTTCTAATTTCTATGGTCGATTAGGTGATGGGACAACAAGTTTGAAACGTGAACCTGTTGCAGTAAATACAACAGCTGGATATGATGGTTCAAACGCGATTGCAATTGCTTGTGGATATGAACATTCAATAATTTTATTAAATACAGGAAAAGTATTATCATTTGGTCGTAATCTTAATGGTCGATTAGGTGATGGGACAACAACTAATAGATATGAACCTGTTGCAGTAAGTACAACTTCTGGCGTTGGTTATGATGGTTCAAACGCGATTGCCATTGCTTGTGGAGGATATCATTCAATGATTTTATTAAATACAGGAAAAGTATTATCATTTGGTGCGAATAGTATTGGTCAATTAGGTAATGGGAGTACTAGTTATAGTTCTTTACCTGTTGCAGTAAATACAACTTCTGGCGTTGGTTATGATGGTTCAAACGCGATTGCCATTGCTTGTGGAGAATATCATTCAATGATTTTATTGAATACAGGAAAAGTATTATCATTTGGTTGGAATGCTTTTGGTCAATTAGGTGATAGTCAAAATTCAGGTGATAGTAGTAATGTACCTGTTGCTGTAAGTACAACTTCTGGCGTTGGTTATAATGATTCAAATGTAAAAACAATATATAATTCATTTGCGATAGATTTAAATGAATTAAATAATCCACATTTTGAAATTTATGAAAATAGATATTATTCATCATTGGATAATCAAGATAAATCTTTTAATGGATTTAATCATAGTGACTTAAATATAAAAAAAAACGGTTCATATTCTAGTATAAATTTTTTAAATTCAGCAAATGAAAAAGAATTGGAAATAGGTTTAAATGAAGTTAAAATTAATGGAAATGTAGGAATAGGAACAACAAGTCCAACTTGTCCATTAGATATTGCTACACCTAGCTCTGTTGTAGATAGTACTTTTTCTACTGTCAATTCTTATTCTAGTATGGATGATGCAACTACTACTAATGGATTTATGTTTAGTTTAAAAAAAAAAAGTACAAATTATACAAACGGATTTTGGGGACTAAGATGGGAAGGTGGTACTGATTATAAAAACAATCTTAATGTTTTATTATTTATGCATGATAATGATAGTTCGACAACAACTATACATTCAATAGGAAGATTTGAAAATGATACTCAATCGACAACTGCATTTTTTACAGGTCAACATAGAAATATTGTAAATAAAAATATTGATGAATCTTATATTGGTTTAATTGTTTCATCTACCGGTCAATATATAAACGTAAATAATTCATTAAAACCAAGTATTAATGAATCTTTACCTATATGTAATATTACAAATATAGATAATGATATTAAAGTATTTGGTGTAATATCAGATAAAGAAGACAATAATGATAATAGAAGCGTAGGAACCGGTTGTTTAAAAACAATTAAAATTAAAACAAATAAAAATGAACAACGATTACATATTAATTCTTTAGGTGAAGGAGCTGTTTGGGTATGTAATAAAAATGGTAATTTAGTAAATGGAGATTATATATCTTCCTCATTTGTTCCAGGTTATGGACAAAAACAAATATTACAAGAAGGAACA
>Ga0255761_10001087_pt1 | contig 25133 bp, 21 predicted proteins | sample 071ome_29_FD_179961 | JGI IMG/M metagenome (GOLD analysis project Ga0255761, IMG submission 179961) | Coastal salt marsh microbial communities from the Groves Creek Marsh, Skidaway Island, Georgia - 071407BT metaG (version 2) | ecosystem: Environmental > Aquatic > Marine > Intertidal zone >... | reverse complement strand
GGTTTTGTTTTGACATTGATGACGCTTCCTATTGTCATTATTGCCTCAAGAGCAGCAATTACATCGGTACCTCCCTCTATTAAGGAGGCAGCGCTAGGTCTTGGTGCATCAAAATTAAAAATGGTAGTCGATCATGTCATCCCACTCGCCTTGCCGGGCATGCTAACTGGAACCATTATTGGCATGGCACGCGCATTGGGTGAATCAGCTCCTCTGTTAATGATAGGCATGGTCGCCTTTATTACAGAAATCCCTCAGACTATATTTTCTCCTTCCACAACGTTACCCATACAGATCTTCCTCTGGGCGGATAGCCCAGACCGTGGATTTTCTGAGCGAACCTCTGCAGCCATTATCATACTTCTGGTATTTCTGATTTTGATGAATCTAATAGCAGTAATTCTAAGAAAGAAATTTGAAAAAAAATGGTAATCTAGTGATGTTAAAAATTAAAGATGATGCAAATGGATAAGCCGATATTTCAGGTTAAAGGGGTCGATGTTTTTTATGGTGATAACCATGCCATTAAGAATGTCAACTTAGATATCGCGCGTAACGAAGTTATATCCTTGATTGGTCCATCAGGTTGTGGAAAATCAACTTTTATCAGATGCTTAAATCGTATGAACGACACCATTGAGTCGGCAAGGATTTCAGGAGAGGTTATGCTTGAGGGCGAGGATATATATTCAAAAGATATGGACGTTGTGATGCTAAGAGCACGTGTAGGCATGGTATTTCAAAAGCCTAATCCATTTCCTAAATCCATTTATGACAACGTAGCCTATGGGCCTAGAATCCATGGACTGGTTGATACAAGATCGGATCTCGATGATATCGTCAAAGAAAGCTTACAAAAGGCTGGATTATGGGAAGAGGTTAAAGATCGATTAACATCCATAGGGACTTCATTGTCTGGCGGTCAGCAACAAAGACTATGTATCGCGAGAACCATTGCAATTGGACCAGAGGTTATTTTGATGGATGAACCTTGTTCGGCGTTAGATCCTATCGCCACCGCCAAAATAGAGGATCTTATTGATGAGCTAAGAGAGAAATATGCCATCGTCATTGTGACGCACTCAATGCAACAGGCAGCAAGGGTTTCGCAAAGGACTGCCTATTTTCATCTTGGTGAGATTATCGAGGTGGGCGACACCGATCAAATATTTACTAATCCCAAGGAGAAACTCACGGAAGACTATATTACCGGTAGATTTGGCTAACCTTTGTCATAAAGAAACAATTTTGTAAAAAAGTCATATTGTAATAAAACTGTAATATTAAATTTCTAGGATACTCATAACTACTGGAGTATTTATATGAGGTTTTTTTCATTATTTTTATTTGCCACTATTCTTTCAACGAACGCGATCGCGCAATCGGATGCCATTTCGATTTCAGGTGACTTGAGATACCGTCATGAAACCAGGATAGAGGAAGGCAAGGAAGATCGCTATTTACAAAGGATCAGGGCCAGATTAGGGTTCCGTGCCAACCCCACCGAGCAAATTGAGATCAGAGTAGGTTTTGCGACTGTTGAGGATGGTAACCCAGTGAGCGCAAATATAACCCTCTCAGAGGGAGGCTCAAAGAAGAGCTTTGCCCTTGATTATGCTTATTTCAATTACTCTATCAGCGACCAACTTCAACTGATGGGCGGTAAATTAAGAAACCCATGGTACCGCGCCGGCGGTCAACCTATTATCTTTGATAGCGACTTAACTCCAGAGGGATTAGCCTTGAGGTATGACATGGATAATATCTTTATCAATATTGTTAATTTTCAATCCGAGGAGGTCAAGGCTTCAGACCTAGACCCTCAAATGATTGGGGGGCAAATTGGAGTAAACCTCGATAACCTAGTGATTGGTTTGGGTTATCAGGACTATCTGGACACTCAGGGATCAGTCCCCTTTTATGATGGCAAAAATAGAAGGGCTTCACTGGATGCTGATGGGGGATACCTCTATGACTACAACATTGGTGAGGCATTCTTTCAATACACTAATGATGATCTATTAGACGAGAGGTTAAGAGTTTTTGGTCTTATGACCCAGAACTTTGAGGCGGAAGAGGGCGCCAATGGTTTTACACTCGGCTTACAATATGGCAACGCGTCAGGCCCTGGTACTTGGAGAGTGGGCTATGCTTACAGCGATCTAGAGAGAAATACTGTTTTATCGCTTTATACTGATTCTGATATAGGCGGGGGTGGAACCGGAAAGAAAGGACATGCAATTGATTTTATCTACGTTCTCAATAGCGGACTTCGTTACCAGCTTACTTATTTTGATAACCAGATACTGAATAGTTCAGATGAATATATAAGCTACAACAGGCTTCACCTAGACGCTCAGTTTAGCTTCTAAAACCTAAGCAATTCATTATTGCTTGTTTTGGCTCTTGTTTCTGCATCTACCCGCTTGACAATAACAGCACAGTAAAGCGAGCAGGAGCCAACAGCGCTTGGAAGTGATCCAGGCACCACAACAGATCCACTCGGCACCCTGCCATAGTAGATCTTATCTTTCTCTCTGTCATAGATTTTTGTGCTTTGACTAATAAACGTTCCCATCGCGATCACAGAATTCTCCTCGACTATGACACCTTCTACAATCTCACTTCTCGCACCGATGAAACAATTATCCTCAATGATCGTTGGACTTGCTTGTAACGGTTCGAGAACACCGCCTATTCCCGCACCACCAGAAAGATGAACATTTTTACCAATCTGGGCACAACTACCAACAGTTGCCCATGTGTCAATGGTGCATCCTTCATCAACATATGCACCTATATTGATAAAGCTTGGCATAAGGACACACTGTTTTCCCACAAAAGAACCCTTCCTCACAATAGCATGAGGGACCACTCTGACAAGCTCATCTTTAAATGTTTGCTCATCATAGTCAGCATACTTTAGCGGGACCTTATCGAAGAAATTCTGATAACTTGATTGAGCTAATTCATTATCATTCACACGAAACGATAGAAGCACTGCCTTTTTGAGCCACTCATTTATTACCCATTCACCATTGATCTTCTCAGCAACTCGTAACCGACCAGCATCTAATTCATTGATGGCATGATTGATAAGATCCTTATCTTCATTCTTTACATTATTAATATTTAATTGTTCCCGATCATTCCAAAGTTTTTCTATTCGATCTTTCATTATCAACCTCCTGCTAACGCTAACGCTTTCTCAATAGCTTGCTCAATTTTTTCATGATTGCTCTCATGCACGGCAAGACCGTCTCGATCTGTAATGAAAAATATATCATCAACCCTCTCGCCTAGCGTTGAAATTTTGGCATTAATTAATTTAAGTTGTAACTTTTCAAATTCATTAGCGATGATATTTAAGATTCCAGGTCGATCCAATGTACCTAGCTCTAAAATAGTTTGATTCTTATCGTTGTTAAAGCACTTAACCCTAACAAATGGCTTAAAAGATTTAACCTCTCTTCTAGGTTTTCTCGTTAAGATGATATTTTTATCTTTGTTATTAACAATGTAGGTATTCAGTCGATCGGTAAGCTCAGACATGCGCATACTGCTCACTAGAAGCTTGGGGTTTGGCTCACTGAAATAGTAGATATCGAGATTATTATTTTCAATATGATTAAACTTTATATCAAGAATATTTAGACCGACCTGCTCAATAATGGCTGTGACCCTTGCAAAGCTTGGAAAAGAAATAGGCGCCAATACTGCCACTCTATGTATTTTATCGTCAATAAGGTTATCCGGTTTGACTGATGGACTTTCATTTGTAAGAAGTAAATCAGTTAACCAGACAATTTCAGACACACTTTGGTTGGTGAAGAAAGTATCCTCAAGCTTGCCCCAAAGATTTTCAATATCTTTGATAGAGATGCCCGGATTAATTTTTGAGAGTTCTGGAAGGGCATTAATTTTTCTCTCCTTTATCAGGGTCTCATAATCTATGCCCTGATCGAGGCCTCGCCTAAGAAGTGATCTTGTCTTTTCGTAAAGTTCTCTAAATAATGAATCCTTCCATGAATTCCAGAGATTTGGATTGGTCCCTCGGACGTCTGCTACCGTAAGAAGATAAAGATAGTTTAGATGAGTTTCATCACCGATCTTTTCAGCAAATTCCTTGATGACGCCAGGATCATTCAAGTCTTTTTTTTGTGCGGTCACTGAAAGAAGAAGATGATGCTGGACTAGCCATGCCACTAAGCCCGATTCATACTTTGAAAATCCATGATTAAGGCAAAAATTTTCTGCATCAATCGCGCCAAGTTCTGAATGATCTCCGCCTCGGCCTTTTGCGATATCGTGAAATAACCCTGAAAGATAAGCGAGCTCGGGACGGTCAAGCGACTGCATAATACTTGAGCAAAGTGGGTACTCGTCATTAAATCTCTCTAGCGAAAAGCGTCGCAGATTCTCAACCACGAACAGCGTATGTGCATCTACCGTGTAGGCATGGAATAAGTCAAATTGCATTCTTCCTACAACATTTTGGAAGTTTGGAATATAGGCACCCAGAATGCCATAGGCGTTCATATGCTTGAGTGACCGGCTGACCCCTGTAGGTGCACCTAAAATCTCTAGGAATAATTTTTTATTTTCTGAGTCGGCTTTAAAGTCATCATCAATCAACCATAAGTTTCTTTTTATGATGCCAATCGTTCTGGGCCCAATACCCCTAAGATCAATATTCTTCTCGAGCGTGGCAAAAAGGGCAAGCATAAGGCTAGGCTTTTCAGCAAATAAATGCGGACTTCGTACCTCAAGAAAGCCATTTTTAATCTCAAAGTGCTCATCTATGGTAGTTGCTTTAAGTTTCCTTTTAGGTAGGAGCCTCTCCTCAAATAATGACATGACAATATCATTGAGACGCGATACCTCCATCACAGTTTGGTAATAGCGCTGCATAAATGCCTCTATCCCTTCATTTCCCTGGCCTTCGAAACCCAGGAACTTTGATACTTTAATTTGGTGTTCAAATAATAGTCGGTCCTCTTTTTTGCCGAGCATTAAATGCAGAGCAAACCGAACGCGCCACAGGAATTTCTGGCAATTTTTTAACAGTATGATCTGACCCTTGGTTAAGAGCGCATGCTCAAAAAGACCATCAAGATTACTAAAAGAGAAAAATCTTTTTCCAATCCAGCCTATGACCTGTATGTCTCTTAATCCTCCAAGCCCTCCCTTTACGCTAGGCTCTAAGTTATAAGCAGTATCGTGATACTTAAGGTGCCTATGATGTTGTTCTTCTTTTTTTGCTTCGAAGAATTTTTGCACAGGCCAAATTCTCTTTTGGTTAAGAAGCTTTTTATTTAGTATTTGATAAAGCTCTTCATTGCCAATGAGAATCCTCGTTTCCATCAACGTTGTATAAATAGTTAAATCTGTTTTTGCGAGCTCAATACACTCATTGATGGTCCTTACTGATTGTCCTACCTCTAGACCAATATCCCAAAGGTAGGTTATGAATTTACTGATCGCCTCTTTTTGCTCTGAGCTATCACCCTGCTTTTTAAGAATGAGTAAGTCAATATCAGAGTAAGGAAAAAGTTCGCCCCTCCCATAACCTCCTACAGCGATGAGAGCTAGGTCGTCATGATTTGTAATAAAGTGAATCCAGGCTTTGCTTATTATTTGATCAATCAATTCAGATTTTTCATAGATAATTTGCTCAATGTCATTAAGGTGATCGGACCTTGCGAGCATGGAATCATGTTGATCGCGGATTATCTTTTTTGCATCTTGAACGGAAAGCATTTCTGAAGAGTAACTGGTATAGCTTAAAGTTTCTTGGCTCATAGTCCTCTCTCACTTTCACTAAGAGTTAAAACCTCAAATCCATTATTGGTTACCACCAATGTATGCTCCCATTGAGCAGATAATGATTTATCTTTGGTCACAACTGTCCATCCATCTGATAGCAATTTAGTATGTCTTTTACCCGCATTGATCATAGGCTCGATAGTGAATGTCATGCCTTCTTCCAAAACCAGACCCGTACCGGGCGCCCCATAATGAAGCACCTGAGGATCCTCATGGAAAACACGACCAATGCCATGTCCACAGTATTCTCTTACCACTGAATAACGATTTTTCTCGACAAAAGCTTGAATACTTGCCCCTATGTCGCCTAACGTATTGCCAGGCTTAACCTGTTCAATGCCTATCCACATGGACTCTTTACAAATATTAATAAGTCGCTCTGCTAATAACTTGGGCTTTCCCACATTAAACATTCGACTGGTGTCCCCATGAAATCCATCTTTAATTACGGTGATATCAATATTTATAATATCCCCATCTTTAAGTTTTTTATCGCCAGGAATGCCATGGCAGACAACGTGATTTACAGACGTGCATATTGATTTTGGAAAGCCTCGATAATTTAGGGGTGCGGGTATTAATCCAAGATCATTTACAATATAGTTATGACATAAGGTGTCTAACTCGCCTGTTGTGATGCCAGGTTTAACGTAACCAGAAATCATATCTAAAACTGATGCTGCCGCCTTGCCGGCTTCCCGCATGAGGTTTATTTCATCGAAGTTTTTGATAGATACAGCCATAATTTATTAGAAAACTTGTTCAAATATTAACAGTATGTTATAAATCGCAAGCTAATTTAGCAAAAAATAACGCAATTTAGTGTAAAGAAATTCTAGGGTGCCCTTGGGTAGAATGACTGACTAAACTGCAAACTAACCCAAAAGGAGAAAATATGTCAAAAGTATCGATGCGCGATATGCTTGAAGCCGGAGTTCACTTCGGACACCAAACTAAGTTTTGGAACCCAAAAATGAAACCCTTTATATTTGGGGAAAAAAGTAAAGTTCACATTATAGATTTGCAACAGTCTTTACCGTTATTTCTAGAAACAACAAAGTTTGCTCAAGAGCTTGCATCTAGAGGCGGAAGTATTTTATTTGTAGGCTCAAAAAGATCAGCAAAGAAAGCTATCAGAGAGGCTGCTGAATCATGCGGTATGCCTTATGTTTGCAATCGCTGGTTAGGAGGAATGCTTACTAACTTTGATACCATTAAAAAGTCAGTCAAGCGCCTCAAGGCTCTTGAGAGTATTTTTGAATCTGAGGAAGCCCAAGAAGATTACACAAAAAGAGAATTATTGACGCTCTCAAGAGAACTTGAAAAGCTTGAAAAGACTTTAGGCGGCATTAAGGATATGAATAGACTCCCTGATGCGCTTTTTGTCATTGATGTCAGGTATGAAAAAATTGCTATAAAAGAGGCAAAAAAGTTAAAGATACCCTTGATCGGTGTTGTTGATACCAATTCTTCACCGGATGATATTGATATGATTATTCCAGGTAATGACGATGCTATCTCCAGCATTCGTCTTTATGCAAAAGGTATTGCCGAGGCCATCTCAGAGGGAAGGACCATGATCCCTGATATGGGCGATGAATTTATTGAGTTGGATGAGGTTGCAGGACCCACTAATGACAATGCGGTTGAGCCAAAAATAAAGAAAAAAGCTACCAAGAAAAAGGTAAGAGCAAAAAAAGAAGAGAAGGCAGCTTCAGAGCCAGAAGATACATCAATTCCTGAGCCGGATGCCGTTGTGCAGGATGAGAAACCAGAAACTCAAGCCTTAAATGAAGATGAGGCGGTTTCTGAGGCCGAGGTCAATGACAATAAATCAGAGGCAGCCTCTGAGGATAAACAGTAATTAAAGGAAGAAGACATGACAGTAACAGCACAGCTGGTTAAAGAGCTAAGAGAGATTACCGGTGTCGGTATGATGGACTGCAAGAAGGCACTATCAGAGACCGATGGTGACCTGGAAAAAGCAGTTGAATACTTAAGAAAAGCAGGACAAGCAAAAGCGGATAAAAAGGCCTCACGAGTTGCCGCTGAAGGTAAGATTCTTATCTCTGCAGATACTGAAAATAATCGACATACCATCTTAGAGATCAATTGCGAGACTGATTTTGTTGCAAAGGATGAGAAGTTTAATAAGTTTAGTGATTCAGTTTTACGAGCTTTAACACGAAACTCTATCTCTTCGGTAGAGGAGCTCTCTGGTATCGAGGAGAATGGGAGTACCATCGATGATGAGAGAAAAAAATTAATCGCGGAGATAGGTGAAAATATAAGTATCAGGCGTTTTAGTTTTTTGAATTCAGATAACACTGTAGGTAGTTATATTCATATGGGACGCATTGGTGTCATAGTCGAAGTTGAGGGATCCCAAGATGAAGACCTTGCAAAGGATCTTGCCATGCACATCGCTGCCAATAACCCACTCTATAAGGATCAAATTGACGTACCAGCTGATGAGCTTGAAAAGGAAAAGGAAATACTCAAAGCCCAAGCTTTAGCTGAGGGTAAGCCCGAAGATATTATTGAAAAGATGATCCAAGGAAGGTTGAATAAATATTTAGAACAAATTACGCTTTATGGACAGCCTTTTGTTAAAGACCCTGATATTAAAGTATCGAAATTACTGGAAAATGCTGGTGCCTCTATTAAGGGTTTTATTAGGTACGAACTTGGCGAAGGAATTGAGAAGAAAAAAGATGATTTTGTTGAAGAGGTTAAAAAGCAAGCCGGACTAACATAGGATCAGTATTGCCAAAATATAAAAGAGTTTTACTTAAGTTAAGTGGGGAGGCTCTCCTTGGTGATTTGCAATACGGAATCGATCCAAATACGATCCAATCAATTGCAAAAGAAATTATAAAACTTATAAACGAAGGCGTTCAATGTGGAATTGTCATTGGCGGTGGCAATCTATTTCGTGGCGAAGGATTGGCAAAAGCGGGCATAGATCGAGTTAAAGGCGACCAGATGGGTATGCTTGCAACCGTTATGAATGCGCTTGCACTCCAGGATGCTCTGACCAGTCATGGAGGCCATGCGAGAGTTATGTCAGCCATTTCTATCCATGAGGTTTGTGAGGATTTTATTCGACTCAGGGCGATAAGGCACTTGGAAAAAAATAGAATCGTAATCTTTGCTGCTGGTACCGGTAATCCTTTTTTCACTACAGATACCGCAGCCAGCTTGCGTGGGGTTGAAATTGATGCTGAGTTGCTTATTAAAGCTACTAAGGTTGATGGAATTTATGATTCTGACCCAAAGCAAAATCCCAACGCAAAAAAATATGACCGATTAGAATATTCTGAGGTAATCAATAAAAACCTAAAGGTTATGGACGCAACTGCTATGGTTATGTGTAGGGATAATAATTTGCCAGTTATTGTTTATAATTTATTTAACCAAGGCAACTTACTAAAAATAGTCAATGGAGAAAACGTTGGCACATACGTGGGAGAAGGTAAATGTTAAATGAAATCCAAGAAGATTCAAGGGTCAGAATGGGTAAAACGCTTGCCTCTTTTGAGGGTGAGCTAAAAAGAATTAGATCCGGTCGGGCAAGTACAGGTTTAGTAGATCATATTGAGGTCGACTATTACGGCTCTTCTGTACCTATTACGCAAGTGGCGAATGTGACCACGGAGGATGCTAGAACTATACTTGTAACTCCTTGGGAGAAGACTATGCTTGAAGTTATCGAAAAAGCCATACTAGCATCAGGAATAGGCCTCAACCCAATCGCTTCAGCAGATAAGCTAAGGCTACCTATTCCATCCATGACAGAGGAAACCAGAAGAGAAATCGTAAAGCTTGTAAAAAACACAGCCGAGAATGCCAGAGTAGCAATCAGAAACATCAGGAGAGATGTCAATAATGATGTGAAAGAGCTATTGAAAGAAAAAGAGATTACAGAGGATGACCTAAAATCCTCAGAGCAAATCATCCAAAAACAGACCGATTCTTTTATTGAAAAAATTGACGCATTAACGGCTTCAAAAGAGGAAGAAATACTCTCCATTTAGGTTACACATGAACCCACGTCACATAGCCATAATAATGGATGGAAATGGAAGATGGGCGAAGGCTCAAGGCATGCCTCGCTTTATGGGTCATAGAGCAGGTATTGCACCTGCAAGAATGTGTGTCGAGCAATGCGTCAAATTAAAGGTCAAGGAGTTGAGTCTTTTTATGTTTTCTACGGAAAACTGGTCTCGACCAAAAGAGGAAATTTCTGCAATTTTTGAATTACTTATAAAAACACTAGGGACTGAGGTAAAAAAACTTCATGACCAAGGAATCATGGTTAGATTTGTGGGTCAAAGAGAGGGGCTTGGGGATAAGTTAATAAGCATCATGGAAGATTCGGAACGCCTGACAGAGCAAAATAAAATCATGCGACTCAATCTTGCACTCTCCTATGGAGGCAGATGGGACATTTTGCAGGTCGTAAAAAGCTTTATCGCTGGTGATAACCCCAATTTAAGTGAAGATAAATTTAATGAGGCTATTAGCGCACACTCCTTCTCAGACATTGATTTGCTTATAAGAACGGGTAGCGAGAATAGAATTAGTAATTTTGGGTTATGGCAATTAGCCTATGCGGAGATTTATTTTTCTAATGTCTTATGGCCAGATTTCAATGAAGGTGAACTAGAAAAAGCCATTCAATTATTCGAATCTGCTAAGCGAAGGTTTGGAGGGGTTTATGAGTGAGCTTCAAATTCGTTTAATAAGTGCATCAATCCTTATTGCTGCCTCTATACTTGGTTACTTGTACCTGAGTGAATTTTTATTCATTATTATTTTATCCTTTGTGTGGTTGTTAATGCTGCATGAGCTCTTCAGGCATATAAGTTCTCTAGGTAAAACGGTTTCGGGAATATTATGGATATCATGTTTTTTATTTTTTGTATTCTCAGGCCATATGCTTAGTACAAAGATTCCAGCTTTTTTGTATATTTTGTATTTTATTGGACTGCTTTATTCATTTTTACAGGTTTTCTTTTTTCCTCATTCAAAAAATTTATTAATGATTTTTTTATTAATTCTTTTTTATATACTTTTTGGATCCCTAAATTTAATTTTTTTAATTGGACTTATAGGTAAGAATCAGCTCATTCTTGCATATATACTCTTTGTAATAGCACATGATATGGGTGGATATTTTTTTGGTAAAAAGTATGGAAAGAAAAAGTTATCACCCATAATTAGCCCAGGTAAAACTTTGGAAGGATTAGTCGGTAGCATTTTATTTGGTTTTTTAGTTTCAATCATCTATTCAGTAATCAATGATATTCAATACATACCTGTATTGATTTTCTCATTAGCGATAGTTTTAATTAGTTTATTAGGGGACCTAATATTTAGTAAGCTCAAACGCATACTCAATTTAAAAGACTTTAGTAAGATTATACCGGGCCATGGTGGCCTTCTTGATAGGCTCGATAGCTGGATTGTCTCTGCGCCTCTCGCTGCTTATTTTTTCACATATGTGACCCTTTAGCGATCTTAAGCATTACCCTATAATATAGATTCAATTAATTATGATTATTCTTCAAGCAATTATTGGCTTTATTATCGCAATTGCAATTCTTGTGACTATTCATGAGTTTGGACATTATATTTTTGCAAGAAAATTAGGATTTAAAGTAGAGGGATTTTCCATAGGATTTGGTAGAAAAATTGTTGGTTTTAAAAGAGTCCTACCAGTACCTAATTCTGATAAAAAGGACACAATCGTTTATCAGTTCTCTATGATCCCCTTAGGTGGTTATGTCAAGATTTTAGATGGCCATTCTATAGACAAAGATCATCCTGACTATGAAAGATGCTTTCAGGCAAGACCAGCACTGCAAAGATTTTTAGTTCTATTTGCAGGGCCATTATTTAATTTTATTTTTGCAGCAATCATCTTTTTATTTCTTGGGCTTGGTGGAACTCAAAAGCTAGAGCCATGGATAGTTGATATTGAGGAGGGTGGCCTTGCAAGCGATGCTGGGATGCTTATTAATGAAAAAATTATAGCCATTAACGATATAGCAATATTTGATAATGAGGATTTATTTTTATCTTTAATTGATGCCGCCGCCTTTTCCGACGAAATCTTAGTGCTCACCCAAAAAGAAGACGGCACAGAAAAAGATTTTGTCATTGATATTACCACTTTGGGCAGATCGCTCACTGAGCCTGGTAATCTTTTACCTCAATTAGGACTTCAGTTTGGACCGATCATTTCGCCTGTCGTTGGTGAGGTGATAGAGGGCGGGCCCTCTTATCAGGCAAACCTGCAACCTGGCGATCTGATACTCAGAGCCAATAATGCTGAAATCATGAATTGGTCTCAATGGGTTAATATCGTTAGGAGGGCGACCAATGACTCGCTTGAAGTTATAATCGAAAGAGGTGGAGAGCTTTTTACGACCTCAATTCAGCCAGAATTGGATTTTCAAAATGGTGTGCCGATCGGTCGAGTAGGCTTAGGAGTGGACCCGAATGCACTTGGGAGTGCTATCGAGCGATTTACGTTCACTGAGCATAGGAATCTAAAGGAAAGCATCCTCTACGGTATTTTTCGAACAGTCGATATGAGTGTGCTTACGCTAAAAATGCTTGGGGGAATGTTGCTTGGTGATGTATCCACTAAGAATATTTCTGGACCCGTCTCTATTGCCAATTATGCTGGAAGTACCTTGAGTCTTGGTTTTACTGCTTTTCTAAACTTTCTAGCTGTCATTAGTATCAGCCTGGGTGTACTAAACCTTCTTCCTATTCCTATGTTAGACGGAGGACAAATCACGCAATTGTTGATAGAAAAAGTAAGCGGAAAGCTGATATCTGATCAATGGGTAATCTTTAGTCAAAAAATTGGCATATTGTTGATTTTTATATTAATGTCTATCGCAATATTTAATGATTTAAACTTATTTTTATTATGATTCGATCAATCTATCTTGCGTTTATTGCTCTTATTCTAGCAGGTAATCTTTTTGCACAAGAAAGCTGGAATGTGACAGGTATTAGAGTGGATGGAAATCAAAGAATTTCAACTGGAACTATACTTAACTACCTGACCCTTTCGGTGGGTGATGAGATCAACCAGCAGGACATTCAGGAATCCATAAGATCATTATATGGGACAGGTTTTTTCAGAGATATCGAGATAAGAAGGCTCGAGGACTTAATGATAATAAGTGTGCTTGAGAGACCCTCCATTGCAGAGTTTAGCATTGAGGGTAATGAGTTAATCTCGACCGAGGATTTACAGGGACCGCTTAATGATGCTGGCCTTGTTCAGGGTGAAATTTTCACCCAATCTACGCTCGATGAGATTGTCATGGCGCTAACAGATCAGTATTACTCGATGGGTCATTATGAGCTCAATATAGATTCTGATATTCAAGAAAACCCAAACAATACCGTCGATGTGAATATCATTATGAATGAAGGAGAGAGGGCAAGAATTGCAGCAATCACTATTTTTGGCAATGAATCCTTCTCCGACGAAGAGCTCAGAGATGAGTTTGAATTATCAACAGGAAGCTGGCTCTCTTTTTTCAGAAATGATGACAGGTATTCAGCTGAGGCTCTCGAGACAGACATAGAGACACTGAGGTCATTTTATATGGACAGGGGGTACGCTAATTTTGAGCTTACTAACAACAGCGTTTCAATCTCAGAGGATAGCAGTGAAATATATATCACTTTAAGCATCAACGAAGGGGAGCAGTTTACTATCTCAAATGTTGCAATTGCAGGTAACTTTGATGAGGATAGGGATACTGTTGAGAGTTTAATTTTTATTCAAAATGACGAGCAGTACTCACAGGGAAGGATCGCGGCTAATGAGGAGCTACTCCGTTCTTACTTTAATAATCTAGGTTTTGCATTTGCACAAGTAACAGGAATCCCAGAGATCAACGAGGAGGAAAATCTTGTAGATTTAACTTTTTTTATTGACCTGCAAGAGCGTATTTATGTCAGAAATATTATTTTTGATGGTGTGACATCGATTAATGATGATGTGCTCAGGCGCGAGATGAGACAGTTTGAGGGAGGATTTCTGTCAAATGCATTGGTAGATAGATCGCAAGTAAGATTACAAAGACTCGCATTTCTCGAGAGTGTTGATTATGAGGTGGTGCCGGTTCCAGGCGTAAATAATCAGGTTGATGTGGTGTTTAATTTGACCGAGAGAATTCCAGGACAGTTTGGAGGGGGGCTAGGATATTCTGGTCTCTATGGAGCAAGCCTTAACGGAAATCTCATTCATAGTAACTTTTTAGGGAGAGGAGAACGTGTAGCAATTAACTTAAGTTATGGAGAGTTTGCAAAAATGTATACCGTCTCTCATACCAACCCCTACGCAAATGAGGATGGTGTAAGCAGATTAGTAAGCTTCTCCTTACGTGATTACAAGAGGTTTACGACTGAGAGCTCAGATAGCTCACTGACTAGTGGAACGATTGGCTTGAGCTATACCGTTCCAATTTCAGAAGTTCAGAGTATTCGCTATGGGGTAAACCTTCAAAGATATTCTTTGGGTACTAGCCCTTGGAGCTCAGACCAGACAAGACAGTGGGTAGAGTCGCAATCTAATGTCGAGGACCAGGGGAATGGTTATTTGACAGCTGTCACTGATACGGCTGAGATGGTTTTTGGCTGGGGCTATGATTCCAGAGACAGATTCTTATTTCCTACTCGAGGCTCTCAACTTGGATTGGTCTTAAATTCGACTATCCCTGGTGGCGAGGCTGAATATTATGTGGGTACCTTGGATTTTAGTAATTACTTGCCTCTATTCGCAAATTTCACTCTGAAGACAGGCCTTAAATTCTATTACGGTGAAGGCTTTGGGGATACCGAGGGACCGCCAGTTTATAGAAACTTTTATGGTGGTGGCTCTAATTCTGTGAGGGGAATAAAGGATAACTGGATGGGCCCTATTGATTCAAGAGGGCGTCCATTTGGGGGGAATGTCCTATTTGCAACGCAGTTTGATCTTTATTTCCCACCTATTGAGGCGTTCCAAAACATGAGATTTGGTTTTTTCTATGATATAGGAAATATTTTTACTACCGCTAATGTCGATTTTTTTGATAAGTTAGGTGACCCAATCAATCACGACATAGATTATAATAATCTTAAACAATCTTTTGGCTTTGCTGCTGAGTGGTTAGCACCAATGGGGCTTTTGAAGTTTAGCTTTGGTAAACTTTTAAATGCACAGTCTGAAGATGATAGATTTTATGGAGATAGAACTGAAGAGTTTCAGTTTACAATGGGTAATGCTTTTTAAGAGGAAAATTATGAAATTTATAAAATATATGGGGATCCTTGTTATATCTCTTTTTTATACAGTCACACACGCTCAAACATTGACGGTTGGCGTAGTGAACGTTCAGCAGCTCTTAGAGCAGGTTCCGCAAGCGCAAGCAGCAACACTCTCACTTCAGAATGAGTTTGCTGAGCCACAAAGAGAGCTGATCGCTATTCAATCTGAATTGCAACAATTACAAGAGACCTATGATAGGGATGCGCCTGTCATGGCACAGACCGAGAGAACCGCTCTGGAACGTCAGCTTCTTCAAGCTCAGAGGGACTTTGAGAGGGAGCAAGCAATTTTTCAAGAAGACTTAAACATTAGAAGAAACGAAGAGTTGAACGCTCTTCAGATATTAATTTTTCAGCAGATTCAAGCATTTGCCCAAAACCAAAATTATGATCTGATTGTTGCCGATGCACTTTATTACAGCAATGCAATTGACGTGACTGATGACATACTGATTGCAATGCAGGAATTGTTTGCAGAGTCTACTGATTAATTTTCAGGCGTGTGCCAACCTCTCATAGCAAAACATTAAAAGAGTTAGCTAACCTTATTAAATGCGACTTTGAGGGCGATCCCTCTACTGCTCTTTCAAATGCGAGTAGCGTGACTAATGCTCAAAAGGACTCCATCGTATTTATATCTGAGGAAAAGTATTTAACACCGTTGACTGAAAGTAACGCCGGTGCTGTTGTAGTCAGTCCAGGCCTTGCAAAGAGGATAAGTAAATCGAAGATTATTTCGAACAATCCCTACAGAGATTTTATAAAGCTTGTTGAGCTATTTAATAAAGATGATGCAATCTTTTCTATTGCGAGTTCAGCTAGGATCCACCCAACAGCAAATGTTGCTGATAATGTTCTTATTGGTAATCATGTGGTCATTGGGCAGGGCTCAACAATCAAGGCTGGAACGAAGGTACATGCAAATTCTGTCATAGGTAAAAACGTATTCATTGATGAGAATGCGACAATATCTTCAAATGTCACTATCTACTCAGATACTCAAATTGGAACAGAATCAAAAATATTAGCAGGATCTGTCATTGGTTCGCAGGGCTTTGGCTATCTCGAAGATGCAGAGGGATGGATTGAGATACCCCATATAGGTAAAGTTGTGATAGGGAAGCAGGTCATGATTGGTGCTAATTGCACAATCGATAGGGGCACTCTTGATGATACCGTTATTGAGGATGGGGTGAAGCTGGACAATCTCATACACATCGCTCATAACGTAAAGCTGGGAAGGAATACTGCGATTGCAGCAACCAGTGCTATAGCAGGAAGCACAATGATTGGTGCAAACTGTAAAATCGCTGGAAGGGTTTCAATCATGGGTCACCTATCAATATGTGATGACGTTACTATCACCAGCAACACCCTAATTACGAAGTCCATAGATAAAAAAGGGACTTATTCAAGCGGGATTCCTGCAACAGAGGCAGGCCTCTGGAGAAAAATGATTTCGCAACTTAAGCTAATTGCTCGGAAAGACTAATGAAATATATTATCGATCAAGAGGAAATCAAAACAATCATTCCTCATAGAGATCCTTTTTTGTTCTTAGACGGCATCACTCAACTCGAAGTTAATAAGTCAATAACTGCCCATAAAAAGCTTTATGAAAATGAAATTTTTTTGCAGGGGCATTTTCCTGAGCTACCGATAATGCCCGGAGTTCTAATTATAGAATCCATGGCTCAGGCTGCAGGCGTCCTAATCCATAAATCAAATGATGACCCCAGTAATAAATTTATTCTTTTTCTTACCGGCATTGAGGAATCAAAGTTTAGACGTCCCATTTATCCGGAAGCAGATATTATTTTTTACGCAGAAATCATCAAGGCAAAAAGAAATTTTTTTAAATTTCACTGCACTGCTAAAGTTGATAATCAAATCATGTCTGAATCTATACTCACTCAGGTGCCAGGTAAGCATTTATGATACATGCAACTGCAATAATTGGGAAAAATACCAAGATACATGATTCTGTTGAGATTGGGCCTTACGCAATAATCGAGGATGAGGTAACTATAGGGGAAGGTACATTGATTGGTGCCCATGCCTTTATAGGTCAGTACGCTAATCTAGGTAAAGAAAATCATATTCATCCCTTTGCGTCCGTCGGATCTTTGCCTCAAGATAAAAAATTTAAAAACGAAAAAAGCGAACTATTAATTGGTGACAATAATACTATTCGAGAGTTTGTTACTATAAATCGTGGCACCGCCGATGGTGGCGGAATAACAAAAATCGGAAACCTTAATTGGATTATGGCTTATGTTCATATTGCCCATGACTGTTTAATTGGTAATGAAAATATTTTTGCTAATAAAGCAACACTTGCCGGTCATGTTGAGGTTAATTCTAAAGTTATTCTTGGCGGTTCAGTGAATATTCATCAGTTTGTTAAAGTTGGATCTCATGCCTTCTTAGCAGCCAATTCATACATCAACATGGATATACTGCCTTTTACAATGGCCCAAGGCATTCCTGCATCTGCAAAGGGAATAAACACTGAAGGGTTAAAAAGATTAAACTTCGATCAAGATGAGATTCGTTTAATTAAGAATGCTTTTAAAATTATTTTCAGACAAAAAAATACTCTCGAGGAAGCGCTAATTAAACTGAATGCATTAAATCCTGAAAGCGAATCTATTCAATTATTGATCAGCGCTATCAATGCCTCCACACGAGGTATAACAAGATAGTTGCAAGAGCAGGATTACAATCCAAAGTTTGTAATTACTGCGGTAGAAGCATCTGCAGATCTATTAGGTGCTGAACTTATAAAAACACTTAAAGAGCAATATCCACATGCTAAGTTTTATGGTGTTGGCGGTGAGAGAATGATAAATGAGGGCCTGAACCATTGGCATCACCTTAATGAATTTTCAGTTATGGGCTTTACTGATGTACTAAAAAAATACTTTGTGTTAAAAAATAAAATTAGGTCGCTTATCAGTAATACCATAAAAACAAATCCAGATGTATACATTGGCATTGATAGCCCAGACCTCAACTTTAGAATTTATCATCATTTAAAAAAATCACATATAAAAACTGTTCAATGCGTCAGTCCACAGCTTTGGGCTTGGCGAAAATCAAGAATTCATTATGTTAAAAAGTATATCGATATGGTGTTTTGTTTATTTCCCTTTGAAGTCGATTTTTACACATCTCATAATGTGAAATCTTTATGCGTAGGCCATCCCGCAGCGTCAAAATATAAAAACAAACATCAAGTCAAACATACAAATAATTCATCATGTAGAACGATTACTGTCTTCCCAGGAAGTCGATCGCAAGAGATTAAACTTAATTTACCGTTCGCATGTGATGCCTTAAACCTTGCCCAAAAAAAAATTGACATCAGAGTAATTTTTTTAGCTTACAGCGATAAAAATCTTAATCAAATTAGAAAACTTCTTGGTCAATTGTCTTTAGATTTTGAGCATGCATATCAAATTAATAATGATTTTGATTCATTAAAAGATTCAGATTTAAGTATTGCTACATCAGGAACGGTGACTTTAGAGCTTGCCTTGCTAGGAGAGCCAGCCATTGTAATCTACAAGGTTAGTAAATTAAATTACTTCATCTATAAATTATTTGGCGTGACTCAATTGAAATTTTATGCTTTACCAAACATTCTTCTAAATAACGAGATTTATTGTGAGTATGTCGGCCATCATGACCAGACCAATGCCCTAGGAGAAAGTTTAATGACTATGCTATTAAATGAAAATTACCATAAATTTAATAGTGCAAGAGAAGCATTGTTGGAGATGCTCGATATTGATAGAGCTAGTATTATAAATGATGCTATTAAAGATATGATCGGATGATCATCGTAGGTGTTGATGAGGTTGGGAGGGGAGCTTTATTTGGTCCGGTTGTTGCCTGTGCTTATGTTCGCAGACAAAATAAATTGGAAAATATCAAAGATTCTAAAAAATTAAGCCCCCAAAAAAGAGAGAGCATTGCCTCAAAGCTATCTTTAAATCCAGAGGGAATTGCCTATGGGCTATGTGATAATAAGGAGATAGACCACCATAATATTCATAATGCAACCCTACTAGCAATGACCAGAGCAATTACAAAATTATCTGAAAATATACATTTTGATAAAATTATGATCGATGGACTTTTTTGTCCTGATTACATTAAGCAGCATTTTAGTTATGAGACAGTCGTGAAGGGTGATGAAAAAATTTATGAGATCATGTCTGCCTCCATACTAGCCAAGGTCTATAGAGATAACCTCATGCTCGATATGAGTAAAAAATTTCCCCAGTATGGACTTGATAGAAATAAGGGCTATGCCACGAAAGAGCACTTAAGACGTATTTTTGAAATAGGACCTACACGCTATCATCGTATGAGCTTTGCCCCATTAAACAAACTATGAGTCAATTTGTACATCTTAACGTTCATTCTGAGTACTCCATCGATGATGGAATAATTAAGATTGATCAGTACTTAAAGCATGCGAAAGAGCTTGGCTATCATTCCATAGCCTTAACAGACCACGCCAATTTATTTGCCTATACAAAATTTTTCCATAAGGCGATCAATAGTGGATTACATCCCATAATCGGCGCAGATATATATTTCAGTCTTGATCAAGAGCGCAAAAATAAAATTAACTCTTGCAGGTTAACATTGCTCGCAATGAATAATGATGGCTTAAAAAACCTATTCCATTTAATCACTAATTTACGAAGAGGACAGTCTTCAAATCCTATATGCATTCAAGAAGCATTTTTAAATCAGAATAATTGTGATCATATCGCATGCATTCAAAGCTTTGATCAAATAGACATATCTCAACAAGAAAGTTTGGTGAAAAGTATTATGAGTTTTTTTCCTGATAGGCACTATATCGGTGTATCTAGAATCAACCAAGCGAGCGATATATCTATTTCACAAACCTTAAAGGTAGCCAGTAAGTATAAATTACCCCCGATAGCCTTTAACAATGTCTGCTTTTTAAAACCTGAGGACTTTGAGGCGCATGAGGCTAAGCTCTGTATACAGCATGGCTTCCGATTAAGCGACCAAAATAGGATCAGTTACTCTGAACAGCAGTATTTAAAAGATTTTAACGAGATGAAGGAACTGTTCAAAGGTGCTGAAATGCTTCTTGAGAATGCTGCTAGCCTTGCAAAAAGATGTAATGTGTATCTTGACGACCAAACATTTAAATTTCCTGACTTTAAGGTACCCAAAAAGTTTAACTCGATAGAGGAATACCTCAAATGGTCCTCAAAAAAGGGACTGGAAAATAGATTATCCAAGGAAGAAAGTAATAGTTCTGAATACCAGAACAGGCTCGCAAAAGAACTCAAGGTTATTTGTGAAATGGGTTTTGCCGGATATTTTTTGATTGTGGCTGACTTTATTGATTGGTCTAGAAAAAATGACATACCCGTTGGCCCTGGTCGGGGATCAGGTGCAGGCTCACTGGTAGCATACGCCTTAGGTATAGTTGATATTGATCCTATAAAATTTGATCTTTTGTTTGAGCGCTTTTTAAATCCTGAGAGAATTTCAATGCCAGATTTTGATATTGATTTTTGCATCGAGGGAAGGGATAAGGTCATTGAATATGTAGCTGAAAAATACGGAAGAGAGAATGTCTCACAGATCATCACTTTCGGTACGATGGCAGCTAGGGCTGTAGTAAGAGACGTCGGAAGAGTGCTCGGATTAAGTTATGGCTACGTAGACAGGATTGCTAAACTCATACCATTTGAGGTGGGTATCACCATTGAAAAGGCACTAGAAGACAGTCCTGAGCTAAGCGAACTTTACGAGACAAATGAGGACGTTCAAAATCTCATTGAGCTATCTAAAAAGCTTGAGGGGCAAGTAAGAAATGCCGGAACCCATGCCGGAGGTGTGGTCATTGCACCTAAAAATTTAACTGAGTATATGCCTTTATACTTTGATGAAGAACAACATATCCTCAGCCAATTAGATAAAGATGAATTAGAAAAAATTGGACTAATAAAGTTTGATTTTTTAGGCCTGAAAACACTAACGGTAATCAAAGAAACATTGCGTGGCATAAAAAAGGCACATAACTTGGATTTGTCATTAAGCTCAATTGAGCTCTCTCATAAACAGACATTTGATTTATTAAAGGCGGGTGATACGGTAGGCGTGTTCCAGCTTGAGTCACTAGGAATGAGACAACTAGTAAAAAAGCTTTTACCGGATACAATCGAGGACGTCATTGCGCTCATAGCACTTTTTCGTCCAGGACCGCTTCAATCTGGAATGGTTGATGACTATGTAGCGAGAAAACATGGAGGCATTCAAAGCAGGGGATCATATTTTGATGCATCACTTGAAGAGATTCTAGAGTCTACTTACGGAGTGATCCTTTACCAAGAGCAGGTCATGCAAATCGCACAAATTTATGCCGGATATTCCCTTGGTAGCGCAGATATTTTAAGAAGAGCCATGGGCAAGAAGAAGCCCAAGGAAATGCGCGAGCAAAAACAGATTTTTATTGATGGTGCCGTTAAGAATGGGCATAAATCTGAACATGCAGAGGAGCTCTTTGAGATCATTGAAAAATTTGCTGGATACGGATTCAATAAGAGTCATTCAGCAGCGTACGGACTCATATCCTATCAGACAGCATATTTAAAGTGTAATTATAGAAGCATCTTTTTGGCATCATCGATGAGCTTCGATATGGATAACACGGATAAACTCATCATTCTCATTAATGATGCTAAAAATTCAAATATTGCCATCCTTCCTCCAAACATAAATACTTCAGAGTATAAATTTAGCGCTATCAATAAAGATGCCATTTTATATGGCTTAGGGGCCATTAAAGGAATCGGTAGAAATGTAGTTGAAGAAATAATTAAATCCAGAGAATCAGATGGATTATTTAAAAGTTTCTCAGATTTTATTACTAGAATGGTTGATGCAAAGTTAAATAAAAGAAGTTTTGAATCCTTGATTTTTTCAGGGTCGCTTGATGATTTTGGCTCTAGGGAGGATTTATTAGAAAGCCTAGAAGATATGCTTATTATGGCTTCATCTCATGCGGAATCAACAAAATCAGGCCAGGGATCATTATTTGGCCTCGAAGAAGATACCAGTCACCATGAACTACCCTTAAAATCTGCGACATTATGGACTGATCGACAAAAACTATTTAACGAATTTAAAGCTCTAGGAATTTATTTATCAGGACATCCTTTTTTAGCATATACAGAGTTTTGTAAAAAACTGGGGATTAAGCCAATCAAAGCTCACCTCGAGAATAACACTAGCAATGACTACAGGCAGAGAAAAAAAGTAATATCAGCTGGAATGATCACTGACTTTAGACGAAGAGGCTCTCGGCTTACTCTTAACATTGATGATGGGCAAGAACGCATTGAAGTGATGCTGTTTGAGGATACCGTCACTTCTTTTAAGGAGCTTATAGAGAAGGGGAAAATAATCATTATTGAAGGAATCCTTAGGTATGATGATTATTTGAATGCGAACAGAATTACAGGTGAAAAGCTACTAGATATAGATCAAATTATTGAAAGCAAAGCTAAGAGACTAACAATTACTTTAGTAAAAGACTCAGAAGCCGTAGAAAAAAATAAGTCGCTCGTAAATTTAATTAAAGAAACTCCTTCAGGTATGTGCGAGGTCTGTATTGAGTATCATAAAGGAGAGAGTAAGGCAATAATATCAATGGGGGAGGAGTATAAGATCAAACCAAATTTGAATTTTCGTGAAAAATTGATTTCAATGGTCGATAAAGATAACTTTAAATTTCATTTTGGTAAGGATGCTCTCCTAGGAGAGGAGTAATAATTATGGCCCTTAATTTTCTTGATTTTGAACAACCTATTGCTGAGCTGGAAGCAAAGATTGAAGAATTAAAATATTTAAAAGATGACTCAGGAGTAAACATAAGCCAGGAGATAAGTAGGCTCAAGAAAGAATGCGACACACTTACTAAAAAGATATTTAGTAGATTGAGTCCATGGCAGATCACTCAATTAGCGCGACACCCTTTAAGACCTTATTCCCTAGACTATATTGATCGTATTTTTGATGATTTTGAGGAGCTTCACGGAGATCGAATGTATCGAGATGATCCAGCTTTAATTGGAGGTATTGGAAGGCTTGATGGCATTGAAGTAATGATTTTAGGCCATCAAAAGGGAAGAGATACTAAAGATAGAGTTTACAGAAATTATGGCATGCCAAAACCTGAGGGTTACAGAAAGGCGCTTAGAATTATGAAGCTCGCAGAAAAATTTAACTTACCGATTATCACCTTAATTGATACACCGGGTGCCTATCCTGGTATTGGGGCAGAGGAACGTGGACAAAGTGAGGCAATTGCACGAAATTTATTAGAAATGTCACAACTCGAAGTTCCCATCATCAGTCTTATCATTGGTGAGGGCGGTTCTGGGGGTGCGCTAGCGATCGGCGTGTCTGATAAGCTTTTAATGCTTAAATACAGTATTTATTCTGTCATCTCTCCGGAGGGTTGTGCTTCAATCCTTTGGAAAGATGCCGCACAGGCGCCAAGGGCGGCGGAGGCGTTGTGTATCTCATCAGATAAGCTTTTTGAGCTTGGTTTGATTGATGGAATTCTTAAAGAGCCCTTGGGAGGAGCGCATAGAGCAGAGGAGACATTCTTTCAAAGCATTCAAAAAGAGCTTAAGAGAAATTTAACTGAACTTCAAAATACAACCGTAAAAAATTTGCTATCTAATCGCCACAAAAAAATTGAAAATTTTGGTAGCTATATTGAGAATTAACCAATCCATCGATGGCAAATAAAAATAATAGTGCTATTGAAAAAATTCAATTAGAAATTAGATCCTTTAATAACGAGAATCTAGAATTAAATCATTTTGTAGTGGCGTTTAGCGGGGGCGCTGATTCAACTCTTCTTCTAGAGGCACTTCATCAACTTAAACCAGAAAAATTAACGGCCATTTATATTAATCACCACTTACACTCTGATTCAAATGCATGGCAAGATCACTGTAAGAAATTTTGTAGCAGTCGGGGGGTAAATTTTTTAGCTATTGATATTGAAGTACTCAAAAGAAGAGGACAAAGTTTAGAGGCATCAGCAAGGGAGATAAGGTATAAACATCTCTTTGATTATTTGGATGAACGTTCATGTTTATTGACAGGACATCATCAAGACGATCAATTTGAGACTTATTTGATGAGAATGATCAAAGGAACAACCTTGAAGGGCCTGCAGGGGATTAGAAGATATAGAAAACTAGAAAAAGGTCATTTATTCAGACCCATGTTAAATATCCCTAGAGAAGAGATTTTAGATGAATTAAATTCATTAAGTATAGAATTTATAGAGGACCCATCAAATCTCTCTGATGACTTTGATAGAAATAAAATTAGAAATAATATTACTCCTCTTCTGAATCATCACTTCCCAAAAGGAAGCAATAATCTTGTTAGAACTCTTGATGAGATCAATCAACAATTGTTTTTTGTGCATAGTGAATATGACTCTAAAATCAAGGAGATCATTGATAAAGGCTTCATCGATGAGTCTATTAAATCAATACCGATTGGCTTGAGAAGAGGGCTCATCAAGCGTCTTGTATATGTTTTGAGTAACAAGTATCCGTCTGATTGCCTGGTCACTCTGATTCTTGAGCAGTTTGATGCTAAAACCTTTGCATCAAAAAAGCTTTTTGAAATTAATCGTCTTGAATTTTGGCTGTTCAAAAATAAAATTTATTTCTTTGAGAAATTAGATCTTCAAATAAATCAATATTTCGGTGAAATTAATTTCGAGGTAGAGAAGGATTCGGTGAATGTACTTCCTATCGAGTGGTCACTTGATCATTTAAAGGTTACGAATATTAAAAATATTAATAAAATCATACCTTGGAATGCAAGCAATCATAAGACGCTTAAAAATATTCTCAATGAGAAAAATA
>Ga0255761_10001084_pt1 | contig 25173 bp, 18 predicted proteins | sample 071ome_29_FD_179961 | JGI IMG/M metagenome (GOLD analysis project Ga0255761, IMG submission 179961) | Coastal salt marsh microbial communities from the Groves Creek Marsh, Skidaway Island, Georgia - 071407BT metaG (version 2) | ecosystem: Environmental > Aquatic > Marine > Intertidal zone >... | reverse complement strand
ATTTGCACCAATATTATATAGATTTATAGTATTTATGACAAATAATATTTCCTTTTTTTTGTATTTTTCACTAATAAATAGATTCTCTATACTTATTGCTATGGGTGAGAGTAAGAGATATCCCATCTCTCTTAATGCGGTGAATGTTGTCTGCTTTAAGATTGACTGGGGTGAGAGAATGTTGAATGTTCTTTTAGTAAAAAGAAGTATCAACCCACAGAAAAATAAATGGTCACTTCCAGGTGGTTTTGTCCAAAACGATGAAACTCTTGAAGATGCTGCGAGAAGAATCTTTATCAAAGAGACTGGTATTGCTCCATCATATTTAAGTCAGTTCAGAACATATAGTTCTACCAAAAGAGATAAACGCTCAACGCAGTACAATACAGATGAGAAAACACGAGTAATTACGACTGCTTTTACGGCTATCTATACAAAGAATGAAGAGTTACAGCTGGATGATGAAAGTGAAGATATTCGTTGGTTTAAGATCCCACGACGCTATTTAACTCGTTATATCCCAGAGAATATGGCGTTTGATCACTATGATGTACTCTTAGATGCCTCTAATAGACTTCGTATATCACTTGAATATAGCGGTTTAGCTACACGATTTTTACCAGAACACTTTACATTAGGTCAAATACAAGATATTTATGAGATTATTTGGGAGGTAGAGCTAGATCCAGCAAACTTTAGAGAGAAGCTCACCAATGTTGAAGGTTGGATTAAAGAATCCAAAACTGGACCTAAAGATGTTGAGCCAAGAAGAGGGAAACCTCCAACTTGGTATAAAGAGCATGATATTCCACAGTTTGATAGGATGATAACTAATCCAAATGGCGCTGTTATTAGGGAAAAAGAGTCAGAATATCAGAAGAACTTAGATAATTTAACTGGAGAAATACCTGTTGTTGATGTTAAAAAATATAAAGATAAATAGAAATAAGCAATTTTTTAATTTAATTTAAAAAAATTTAATAATATTTTATTAACTCTTTAGTAAAAATTGACAAATATGTCATTGAAGAAATTTATAATCTGAACATGAAAGAAAATAATGAAAGTAGTTTTTTTGGCAATATTTTTAAAGGTTATGTTGCCTATAAAATACTTTCTTACCCTTTCAAAAAAAATTCTTTGCAAAATAATATAGATCTTTATGAAATTGAAGATGAAGATGAAGATGATTTTTTAGACTGGGAAGAAGAATAGCTTATTAGGCTTACTAAAAGCTTTTAACTAGTTCCATACTTAAATTTTGATTTGTCCCAGTTATTTTCCATAATTCAAGTTCAACCTTAGGGTCAGAATCAATTTCAAGCTTAAATAATGAACCTTCTTTCAAAGAATTGTTAAACACTTCTTTGAAAGAAGGTTCAAAACTTGACATAACTTCACCAATTGTTAAATCTTGACTACTAAGTATAGAATCGACTTCATTCGCAAATTTTTTAAGAGAAAATATCTTTGGGGAATCTTTTAATATTGTCATAAATAGATCTCCTAAAAATTTTATTTTATCCTGCTTTTCTTTTATCTTGCTAACCTTTAATAGCTCTCTATTTAAATCATCTAGAGTAGAGACTGATATCTCTCTTATATTTTCATTAGATACTTGAAATTTGTGTTTCACAATATTCCATAAAAAACCATACTTAAGAGCATCATTTTTGTTAAGAAAGGTATTTTGTCCAAATTTAAGTTGTTGGAGAAGCTCTTTTCTATGGTCGTCCGAAAGTTTAGATGTATGCTTGAATTCAACAATAAAAGGTTGTGACACATTGCTGTCTTTGTCTGCAAAAAAAGTAAAGTCTGGCTTAATTCCTTCTTTCCAAGTTAATCCAAAAATCTCTCTGTGAAAATTTAACTCTCTTAACATTGGGAGCTTTTTTTGAATAAATCTAGGACCTAAAACCTGTTGTAGATCTTCTTCTACTAGATAGTCATGACCTAGCACTTCATCATGTAACTCAGTTCCTACTTGTGTTAAGTAATCACCAAACTTAATTAATTCTTTGATGTTTTTATCTTCTGTCATTGCTTTTTAAATAATAAAATAATTTTTGATAGATGCAATTTATTTTTTAATAAATATGTGGTAGAAATTTTATATGCTTTATTTACCTTGTCCTCAATGTAATGGAGAAATTGAAACTAGGGTTGCTAAAAGAGGGCCCCATGCAGGAACAGAATTTTTTGGATGTACAAATTTTCCAATATGTAGATTTACGTCTGATAAAATAGATGTCATTGATTTTGTTAAAAATGAAATTTTCAAAAAAGATTTACCAACTTTAGACTCAGAATTGTGGAATAGAGATTATTTATTTTCACTGAACAGAAAAGAGCTAAAATTTTTATCATCACTTCACGACTTATCTTTTAATAGTGAAATTAGCAAAGATGAACTTGTTGAAAACTTATTATCTCTTAAAGTTTTTGAATTTTTCAAAATTACTGAAAACAAATTTTGTTTCAAATACAACATAAATAATGACTATTTTGATAAATTTTCTTTGCCAAATCCTGGAAATATCGAAATTTTCAAAAAAAATATAAGTTTTAAAATCTACGATGACAATGAGATTGTTGGCGGTTTGTTTAAAGTTACCAAAAAGCTAGTTACTCTAGAATTTGAAGCTAATTACACAATCAAATATGAGAAGGGAAATGCAATTTTGTTAATATTATATCCTAAAAAGAAGCTTGCTAAAGCAATTGTCGTAAATCCTACAATTGTAAATAGCTTTAATCATAAGGATTACAACCATTCATTGTCCGTAGTTGATTAGATCATCTATTTCCGAATCGTTCATTTGAGAAAATATTGAGTCATAGTCAAGCTTTTCGTTTAACTCTTCTACTACTCCTGAAAATATTCTTTTTTTCTCTTCAAGAATTATTTGCAATCTTTCGTCAATTGTATTTTTTACAAGAAAGCTTGTTATAAATACGTCTTTTTTTTGGCCTATTCTGTTAACTCTATCTCTTGCTTGTAAATTGATTGATGGATTCCACCATTCATTGAAGAATATAACATGATTTGCCTCCACAAGAGTTAATCCAACGCCTGCAAGCTGAATAGACGCAAGAAGAACATTCGCCTTTTCAGAAGATTTAAACTCTTTTATGACGTCATCTCTTTTTTCTTTAGATAATCTGCCGGTATAAATAAGTGGTTTAGTATATGCCTTGAGTTTGCTACTTAACAGCTCTAAGGGCTCAACTTTAAAGCTAAATATCACGACTTTTTCATCTTTTTTCATAGCTTCCTGTACTAACCTAATAACTTCATCAATTTTTGAACTTGAGTTATTTTTAACAGATACATCACAAATTTTTCTAAGTTCAGTAAGAATTTGTAGTGGGTTTTTATTTGATAAGCCACTCTTATATTCTTTTATAATTTTTGAATACTCTTCTTTTTGTTCTTGATTAAGTTCAATTTCTAATTTTTGCTCATTTAACTTTGGTAAATCAGAAAGTATATCTTTTTTATTTCTGCGGAGGATATATCTTTTTGATAAAGATCTTATTTCTTTTTCAGATAAGTTTTTATCTTCTGCAATGACTCCAGAATTTTTTGTAAGAGTTAGTAAATTTATTAGATCGCTTTTAGAGTTTTCTACTGGAGTTCCTGTTAACAGCCAAAGATTCTCTAAATTGAGATTTTTAATAGCTTTGTACATTTCTGTATTAGGACTCTTAAGATTCTGTGCTTCATCAGCAATAGCTAAATCAAATTTAAATTTTTTTACTTTTTCAGGAAGTAGTTTAAGTTGGTCATATGTTGTAAGGTACACATGGTTATTGCCTAAAACAATAGACCATGCTTCTTCTCTAATTGATGCAGGTGGAGTTATAACCGAAACTAGAAGATTTGGAGCCCATAAAATTAACTCATTTAGCCAATTTTGAATTAACGATCCAGGTGCAATAATCAATGTGTTTAATATATTTCCTTCTTTTGTTAAATCATTAAGAGCGCTAATAGACTGCGCAGTCTTACCAATTCCCATATCGTCAGCAAGAATTTTTAATGGTAAGCCTTTTTTGAGCCAATTTACTCCATATACTTGAAAATTGTAAAGCGTAGGCACAAACTCTGGCTCAGATAAAAAATAAAAAGAGAGTCTTTGTTCAATTGACCTCTGGAGCAAATAATAGCTATCTAATTCCTTTGAAAACTGAGCAGGATTTGATGGAACGAATTTATCATTTTTTATTTCAAACTGTAATTTTTTTTGATCTTTGCCAATAATTTGATGAATGCGATTTAAAACATCAGAGTCAGGTAGTATTTTGTCATTGTGTTTGACAACATTTCTTTCATTTTGAAAAGTCAATGATAAAGCATTTTTTTTTGTCATCAAAACATTATAAACTAGCTTAATGACAACTTTTGAGGTATCTTCACACCCTAACATTAGATTGCTTCATTTTACTCGTGCTTTATTCCCTTATTTAAAACCGAATGTGAAAGTAAAATTAAAAAAATATGAAACTATTAATGATTTAGTAGAGGCTCTCAATGAAGGAAATACTACATTAAAAGAAAGTGAGGTTGAGGATGTTGTTAAAGAAATACTTCAAATTGATAAAATCTTGATAAATTATGAATTCAATATTTTAAAACATCCAAATTTAACATACATAATTAGCCCCAATACTGAAAAATCTACATTAGAAAATAATCAGTTAATAATTAAAGCTCTTGAGGAATATTCGGATACTGCCAAAGATGAAATTGTCCTTAATAAACTAAAAGCGGTTTTCAATTTAGATTTATCAAGGGTGAGCTTTGACTTTATTTCTGCTCAGCTCATTAATTATATAAACTCTCTAAATCTCAATTCTGTAAAAATTTATATTAAAAAACTAGACCTACACGATATAAATATGCCACTAAATGAAGCACTGAAAACAGTGGCGGGACTTAACGAGCCCTTATCTGGTGCTCTTCCAGAAAAAAGTGTAAATTTAGACTTATTAAATTTTATTAAAAATTTATCAGACTTTGGTTTGAAATCAAAAATTCACGCACATGCTCTTAATGAAGAATCCTTGAGTTTTATAAGTTTAATTGATAGTAAGTTTGTTTATAAGCTGAATAGAATGCTCAACTAGTAGCACTTCTCTTTTGTTTTTCGACAGCATTCCACCATTTTTTATAATCATCGCCATCTATAGCCATAGGCGGACTGATATAAACGTTAACTTCATCTTTAAAATCTTGCAGGTCTTCTTCGTCATCTAAATAAAATGTTCCTGTAATATATCGTAATAATTTTGATGTTAGTCTCATAGCTGAAGGCCTGTCTGAAGATCTCATTTTCCAGATTTCATTTTCTTCAATAAAAAGTAAATTTCTAAAAGGAGGTGATGACAAATCCCAATCAATATTAGATATTGATTTCCATGCGTTCTTTACTTTTCTTTCAGTGTAGGTTGTATCATCTACACCTGCTCTATCAAGAAGGCTTCTAAGTAATGTAGCAATTGGAAGTTGAACAACTGGTCGAAGAAAAGAATGGTTTTTTCGATCTTCTGACTTGCCTTCGGTAAAACTGTCGTATGTATTATCTCTTAAATCTTCAGGGTTTTCTAAAAGTTCAGGCATTAATTCAGCTATTACATTCCAATAAATAGTTAACTCTTTATATAAGCTTTCAATTGCCTCATCTTCTGGTCTCATAGTGAGAAAATTACTCTTAAAAAGTTTGTCTCCCCATTTTATATTTTTTTGCTCACCGTCAACCCAGGTCGAAAACTCTATATCTGAAGTCTTCGATGGGTCTTTTTTATTGCTTTTCTTGAATGTACCTGTTCCTTCTCTTCTATTTGGACTTGTTAAAAGAATCATGTTCATGTCATATAGATGACTCAGAGTTGTAATAAAAGGCTCACCAGGTTTGATATTATTTCCACCTTTTTGATTGGTTTTAACCCTATCAATAAACTCTCCTAATTCGGGATAAAGTCTAGCTGAAAAAAGTTCATGTTCTCTAACTAATCTTCTAGTTAAAATTGCAAAAACATCGTCTTCGTCCATGATAATATTTGAAACTTTTCCTGTAGGTTTTGCATATCTGTTTAAATGGCCAAAAAGTCTTCTATATCTTAATCTAAATTCTTCTCTTGAATTACTTTCTGGCTGTATTACTAAAATCAAACTAACTTGGTCTTTTTTAAAGCCTCTGGGTATGACATCTGAAAAATCTTCATCTTCAAGTACATACTTGATTCCAGCCATTCTGTGCTGTCCATCTAATGCATAATATTCTTGGTTGCCATCAAATTTTATTGCACCATATGTTTCTTTAAATTTTTCATCAAATACTATGTGATCATCTGAAGTATCAATAGGTGCTGGCTCCCATGACGGGCTTCCTCCTTCAACCGCAATAACGAGTGAGTTAAAAAACCTTTCATTGTCAGGTTTAATTAAGTAACGAGCAATCTGTCCCTTTGCACGACTTTCATCTATCTCTCTCTGCCGAGCTTCGCTAAGGGTATCTCCTCTAGTATTGTCTCTAGCAAAAACAATATTACGATTAAGCTCTTCAACAGGCATAACAATTTGATAAGCTTCCCAGTTACCGAATTTAAACTTCATTGCAGGATAAATATTCATAATTAAAAATCTAATTCAATATTTTGTTCAATGCAACAAAATATTGAATTATTCATATTTTTCTTCTAATTTAATTCCTCTAGCATCATTTGATGTAGGGCCAAAACAATCTATTAAAATACTCTCTAGTGTTGCGACATCCGCAGCTTGACATTTCGTATAATGAAACATTGCTTGCTCGGGGTGTTTACTATAAAGTACTCTTGCTTTTTTCACCTTTGGCATTGCACTAGAGCCTAAATGGTATAAAAACCTACTCCTTATACTTTCACTAGCCATTCCAATATATATAGGCGTGTAAAGGTTTTTTGGAAAATTAGGATTGGGAGGTGGTTTTACACAAATCATATAAACTCCAGGTTCCACTGGAATGTTGTCTTGATAAAACTTATCAAAAGGTTTAGCTTTCCATTTTAAACTGTAGCCATCATCTAAATTTGTAAATAAATCAAAGTTTATCCATGGAGCTGCATCAATTGACCAACCATACTCTAACATTTTTTTACTAAATGTGACAGGCTAAACAAGGAGGAGTATCATCATCTGAATCAAGCACATTTTCTAAAACACTAGCTAAATTAGCATTATTGTTCGAAACAGATATTTCGTTCTTGACTTTTTCGTTGTGCTTTTCAATAATTTCATCTTTTCTTTCAAGTAGTTCAGTCAAGGTTTCTCTTCCGGTCCATGTAAATTGTTTTTCTGAAGCTGTTGACTCAAATCCAATTTTGTTCTCATAATCAACTGCTTTCTGAAACAAATCAGGATGTCTTTCGGCTAGCTGTACCCATTCATACTGTCTTTGGAAGAAACAAAAGTAACAACCAGATCTTGTTCTCCATTCATAATATTTTGGAAGACCTAAACCAGAATCTTCTAAAATCTTGAATACATCATCCTTTGTTACACCATCTTCTTTAAACGGATATACCGGTTTAATATTCTTTTTTGATGATATGTAACCATCCCTATTTTCATCCGCTCGAATTCCAATATATGAAATTGCTTCATCTTCACCAACCCACATTTCAAATGGTTTAATTTTAAGATTTGGCGTGCACCATCTAAGTTGTGCTGATGGGAGGAGTCCATTATTGACCCACATCCAGTGATCAAAATCCCGGTCTGCGTTTAACATGTCGATAGGTTTTCCTAGTAAAATTTCTAATTTTTTCAAATATTCGTAAGTTTCAGGAAGCTCTTTACCAGTATCACAAAAATAATATTCCATTTCTGGAACCCTGTCTTTCATATAAACAGCTAAGGCAGAGGAGTCTTTTCCTCCGCTTAGTCCTAATACATGTCTAACCATTTTTGTTTTTCTTTTCTTTTTTTATATCTTTATTTGATTCTAACTCTTTTTGAAGACTTTTTTTATTAGCTACCATTTCACTTGTCAAATAAGCTATTAACTCCTCATATGAAAAACTCTTTCCATTGACAAGTTTTCTAACTTTTTCAAGTGATGAGTTGAGCTCAAGTTCAAATTCTTCATTAATATCAATAATTTTATATTCTTCATTTCCCTGTTGGTCTGTTGTAGTTATTCTTACAGCTCTATATCCCTCTTTGGCTTTTCTTTTTTCAACATAAAGCGACTCAATTCTTAAAATTTTATTAAAAAGTAACCGATAAGATTCTTTGAAGTTTTTAAAATCGTCATCATCCCATGTTATTGGAGGTCTACTAGTAGTTGCGAGAGCTATTGCTGAAAGCCAGTCTTCTCTGTTGTATGAATCCTCTTGAAAATACATAAACAAAGGTTTTAAGTTTTTATCTATATTAACTTCTGACAATCTATTAGAAATAACTTTCAACTCTGCCCTAACATCGTTGATATCAATATTTTTTGTTGGTAGACAATCTCGTAACACTTTTTCAATATCATCAAGCAGCTTCGGATAAGAGTTTGTAACTTCTGATAATGTTTTTTCGAGTTTTTTTGCAAATTTTTTAATTGTAATTTCTGAAACTGATTTAGATTTTAGAAAAGAATTCATTCCAAAAGCTTGTGGTAATTTTTCAAATAACAATACCTCTGGCTCTCTGCTCATAATTACTGCATTTCTTAATTTTTGAGCATCTTTTGAAATTAGTTTAGTTTTACGAGAATAATCAGTTAGATTATTAAAACTCCTAACAATTGGAGCAACAATACTAAGTGTTGAGGCATTTCTTATATTTGTTAACTCTTTCAAACCAAGCTCCTGAATTATAATATTTGTAATTTCATCAAGTTTTTTGTTATCTTTTATTAAACGAATAAAAAATTTTTCAGGTCTTTTTAATATTTTTTCTATAGTTTGTATCGTTAAATCAGGTACGTATTCATTTTCTTGATAAACTGCGATGCTATTTTTATTTATAAAGAGGTAAACAACTAAAAATAGGTCTATAACTCCATCTCTCATACCAAATGGTGGTTGTTGCAATATAACTCTTAGTTGCTGTAAAGTAACTTTTTTATTAATTCTTTTTAGTTCCTCATCAAGGGTTTTCCATGCGATCCCTTTAAACCCCTGTGATTGAAATTTTCGATTTATTTCTTTCTTGGAATTAGATGGCTTTTTTAATTTCCATTTGTCTGTTGATTTATCATATATATGAAAATTTCCAGAAATTTTATTAAATATTGAATAGTACATTGAAACTTCAGGTCCAAAACCATCTAAATTAAAGTTTTCACTTGTAGGGTGAGTAATCATATTTTCCAAAAGATTTCTTCTTGCTGCTGCTCCTTGTGAACTCAGTTTGTTTTGTTGTAACATATCATTAAATAAAATAAAATTTTCCTTATAAGTTTCATCAGATAATTTAGAAATAGCTTCAGAGAGATCTTTAGAATTCGTAATGTCAATTTTTTTATCCTTTAAATACCACTTAACTTCTTTTCCTAGTAGAGAATAAAAATCCTGAAGATAAGAATTAATTTGTAGATTAATATTCACAAATCGTCTTTTAAGTTCAAGAGATGCAACTTTATCAATATCATAACTATTGGTATTTTGTATTAAGTACTCTATTGAAGATCTCTCTATCGCAAGCTCTCTAATTGGCCCTAAATTTTTTGTAAATCCTCTTAATATTGGTTTGTTTAAATTAGTTACTGAAGGTACGTCTTTGATAGATATTTCAGATGTTGATACAACTAAAATCAACCCATCAAATTTATGGTCTTCTTTTAATAACTCATTAAGTTCATCTTTAGATTCAACTAGATAGGTTTGAAAAAATCTTAATATTCCATAATTATGAAAATGCCTGACAGCTACTGCATTAGAGAATATCTCTGTTGAGGGAAGAAGAGACTTTAACGGCTCTAGAGTAAATTTGTTTCTAACAGTTGATAAAATCTGTTCAATATCAACATCCGAACCTTGCCAAAGTTTATATTCTTCTGAAAATTTTCTATATGTAACAACTTTATTTTTTACCAAATTTTCTAGCGCATTTTTTGTATCGTTTTTTGATTTACTAAGTGCGAATGAAAGGTACTTTATATTTGTTTTAATATCGTAAGACTGAGAAAGTATATTTAAACCTGCTATCGATTCAACAATTGACATATCTTCAATTTTTGCTTGAGATAAATTATTAATTATTTCAGCAGTTGTTGAATCTACATTTCCTAAAGTTCCCTCTTGATAACCTTTAGTTAGGAAAAAATTACAAACGTCTGAAAAAGAAATTAACTGCTTATCTTTCTGTTTCAGAATTTTTTTATAAGATCCTGGTTCGTCACTCAGTATGAATGAAAAAAGCGATCTATCACTTTGTCCAAATCTATTTGAAAAATCTATTAAGGCTACCGCGGCTAAAGGGTGAAAGTTTATTAACTTTTTAATCTTTGCTGGTGAAAGTTTAATTAGTTTGTCAAGGCCTACAGCTTTCCATTCTTTAGAAAGCGTAGAAGCTAGGTTATTGTCAATTTTTTTATTACTTGTTATGTATTTTTCTAAAAGACCACTTAAAACATCTAAATTATGATCTAAACCTTCTAAAAAAGATATGTCTTCGAATCTTCCATGAACTTTGGCCCATTCTTTCTTTTGTGTAAAAGAGAGTGATATTGAGTAGTCCGTAAAAGACATGTGTTGTAAAGTTATCAAAATTGAATTCTTATTTTTTGATGAAGATATTTCTTCAGCAATTAATTGCATTAAATATAAATCTTCTGATTCGGGTCTCTCCGCGGAAAATTCAAGAAACTTTCCAAACTCATCAATGATTATTAATAGTGAAGAATCTTTCATTATGTTTTTAAGTAATGACATTACATTTGTTGTTGTCCATTTTTTTGGTTTTGAAAATTCAGAGTTATCGACATACTTTATTAGTGCATCACCAAATGAAGTAACTAAGTCTCTCTTCTCTCCGACTACAGGAACGTAGGCAAATCCTTTTGCAGAAACTCTATTCTTTTTACGTACTTCTATTAATTTTGAATACAAATGATCATTATAATTTTCAAGTTTCTTTGAACTCTTTTTATAATTTTTTGAATTTGAGCTACTTAATAAAGATCTCAATAAGATAGCAAAGCTAGATTTACCTGTGCCATAAGGTCCAGTAATTGAAAAAGACTTTGTTGAACCTCTATTAGATAAAGAGTCCAAAATTCTATTGAGAGCATCTGCTGATTTTTCTGAAAAAATATATGCATCGAGTAGAGCTAAAAAATCTTGAGAGTTTTGTATATTTGAAGACTTATTAAATGTTTGGTTCATAAATTAAATAAACTTTCTAACGACAAATTATCTTTGTTATTAATTTTTAATGTTGCTGTACCTAAAGTTTGATCTAAAACAATATTTCCAGGGTAGTTTTTAGAAAACTCATCTAAATATTCCTGAATGGAACTACCTGATAATTTAAATATTCTTCCTGGAGAGTTTTCATCAACTGCAAGTCTTCGTACAGTTACTGATTCTAAGTTATTTAACTGCATATATTCTTTACAAGCCCAAACAATTACTTCTGAAGTGAGGCTTGGCTTTTTACCAACAATAAATTCATACTTATTTGACCCTAGGTTTGCAAGAAGTCCTAATTCTGAAAAAGGTGAAATAAGACCTTCATCAAAATTATCTTTTTTATTGCTTGAATACATTCCAAAAAAACAAAGCGCATCTTTTTTAATAGATCCAATAGTGTAGTTTCCAAGAATTTCTTTATTTGCATTAGAAAATTCATCAATGAATTCGATTGTTTTATTTAAGGATAATTCATTGGATGGTAAGTGATTGAAAATCGCATACCAAGATATTGCTGACGATACTGGTTCTAACAATTTCCAATGTAAAACCCAAAGTGTCCTTATATCTTGTAAGTAAAAATCTAACCCATCAGAGCCAATAATACATTCTCCAAATGTTGTAGTTTTATAATCTCCTCGCTGTGCTCCTTCTTCATCAGAGGGCTCAATTAATTTGAACGCTTGAAGCCAATATTTAATAGATGAGACCATATTCTTTCCAACACCAATGTAAATTCCAGCTTTATCATCACTAAAAAAACTTGGATTTTCTTTTACAGCATGGAAGCCACGAGTAATCCACCCATATCTAGGATAAAAACTCTGATGTCTCCCATAGGATTTTATGAACTTTTCCGTTTCAAAAAGCTTTGCTTGGTCCATCTTAAATTCTCTCTAAATAATTCTTTATAGCATTAGCTAATAAATCCGTCGCAGATTTGATTTCTTCTTCTGTAGTAAATCTACTTAAAGATATTCTAATCGATGACTGTGCCTGCTCTAAGCTAAGACCAATTTCTTGAAGTACATGAGAAGGACTTGGTGTATTCGATGTACATGCTGAACCAGTAGAAATAGCTATCTCAGGAGCTCCAGCAATAATACTTATTGCCTTAATTTCGTCAAAGGTTAAATTAATATTTCCGGGATGACCTAATAATTCATTTTTTAATTCGCCATGTTTTTGCTGGAAGATCGGAGATGTTGGTCTCATACCATTTATTGAAAACTTAACCTCATTTGGTATTTTTTCAATAAGAAGCTTTTCAAATTCAATTCTAAGATTCTCTACAGATACTTCACAATTATTCTGAATTTTTAAAGCTTCAGCTATTCCTACTATTCCCGGCACATTTAGAGTTCCACTTCGAAGGCCTCTTTCATGACTTCCTCCATGAATAATAGGAATAAGTTTTTCTTGAGTAGATTTATTCGCTATCAAAAGACCTATGCCTTTTGGCCCATGAAATTTATGTCCTGAAATTGAGATCATATCAATCCTCTCATCGAACAAGCCCATAGCTTCAATATTTTCTTTTTTATGTGTAAATGATTGTGTAGCATCTGTATGAAAAATTACTTCTTCAGGAAGTACGTCTAAAACTTCTTTTAAATTATTATCAGTTCCAATTTCATTATTCGTTGAAATGATTGAAACTAATTTTGTATTGTTACCTATAAATGATTCGATTTTTTTAGGGGTTACCTGGCCATATTTATTAGGAGAAATAAAATGCGTTTTAATATTTGAGATACTATTAGCTGTGTCAATTACCGCTTTATGTTCAACTGAAGTTGTTACAAATTCACCTTTTCCAATATTGCTAAAAAAACCTTTTATTGCTAAATTGATCGACTCCGTTGAACCACTTGTAAAAATAATTTCTTGAGGATTTCTTTTTAATATCTCTGCAATAACCTCTCTAGATTCTTCAACTACATTCTTTACTTTTAATCCTAGAGAGTGCGTATTGCTTGAAGCATTGTAATAGTTGTCTTCAAAATAAGGTTTCATTGTTTCAAAAACTAATGGATCTAATTGAGTTGTTGCATTGTTGTCTAAATAAATCACACTCATATATTAGTTAGAATTAAAGACATAAAACTATTATTAAGGGCATGATTACTACTCAAAATTTAAAAGAAAATAGTAAAAAAACCGCTATGAAGCGATATTCATTTTCTAGACCTGTTCTATTTCTTTTAGAAAATAATTTATTAAATTTAGAAACTTCTTTTTTTGATTATGGATGTGGAAAAGGTGATGACTTAAAACTTCTTAAAAAACAAAATATCAAATGTAGCGGATGGGATCCAAATTATTTTAATCAAGAAACTAAAAAGAAAGCTGATGTTGTGAATCTAGGATATGTAATCAACGTTATCCCTGAAATTGAAGACAGAAAAGCATCTTTAAAAGATGCCTGGAAACACGCAAACAAGCTTCTGTGTGTATCTGCAAGGCTAAACAATGAGCGTTCTTTATTAGTTAAACAAAAAGAATTTAAAGATGGTTACTTAACTGAAAGCCAAACTTTTCAAAAGTTTTATGATCATTTAGAACTGAAGTTATTTATTGAAACTACATTAAATGCTTCTGCAATTGCTGCTGGGCCTGGTATTTATTTTGTATTTAAAGATAAACAATTAGAAACTACATATAAGTTAAATAAATACAAAAGTTATATTCATATTCCAAAATCTTTAAAGGTTGAAGTCTTGTACGAAGAGAATAAGGTTCAATTTGAAAAATTAAAAGATTACATCTTAGAAAAAGGAAGGCTCCCAAGAAACAATGAAATATTTAATAATAATGAGTTAATCAAAACATTTAAGAGTTACAAAACAGCATTTGGTATATTAAGTCGAATCTACCCTGATCTAAACATTGACAAGATAGCTGCTCAAAGAAGAGAGGACTATTTATTATTTATTTCCCTTGAAGCGTTCAACGGAAGAAGTAAGCTCAATACTCTTCCACTAGAAACTCAAAACGATATAAAAGAATTTTTTACGAATTATAAAATAGCAAAACTTGAATCAGATAAACTTCTCTACTCAGTTGGTGATCCATTAGTGGTAAGAAACAAGATCAATAATTCAAAAGTTGGTAAGAAAACCCAGGATGCAATTTACATACATATAAGTGCAATAGATAAACTTGACTTAGTTTTAAGACTATATGAAGGAATCGCCAGACAATATCTTGGAGAACCTGAAGGTAATATTGTTAAGATTCCTTATGATAAAAAATCTGTTTCATATCACAACTATCCTGATTTTGATACAGATCCACATCCTAAATTAAGTACAGTTGCAAAAGTAGATCTTTTACAGTTGAGAATATTCGATAAAGATTATTCATTAAGAAAAAATCCATTGATTCTTCATAGAAAAGAACTGTTTGTTGACAGTAGTTATAAAAATTATAAAAAATTTAAAAAATTAACTGAAGCCGAAGAAAAGGAAGGCCTTTATGAAGATACTGCAAGAATAGGAACTAAATTATATTGGGATGATCTACTTAAACAAAAGAATCTTCAGATTAAAGGTCACCAGTTAAAAAAAATCTCTACTTAAGATTTCTTTTTTAAAACTCTTTTTTCTGATCTACTTGCTTTGTTAAATTTATCTATTTGATTTAATAGAGATTTAATTTCATCTAACTTTGCCTTATTTTCTCTAACCTCATCTCTTAATTTATCAATTAATACAGTATCTCTTTCTTGGGCAATTTTTATTGCAGTCTCCATCTTTACAACTAAATCTTCAAAAGTTTGTTTTGAATTTCCTACTAAATCAGCCATTTCCTTAGTACTAATGGAGTTTTCATTGATAGTTGATTTTATGCTTTTATCTAATTCCTTTGTTAATTCTAAGGTTGTATTAATAGATTGTTTAGTTTCTGTTTTAATTTCTTCAACAACTTTTAATATTTCTTGAAATTTATCATTTAAATCTTTTTGATTAATATTGTTTATCTCAAAGTCGTTCAAAGCTTTAACAAGATTGTTATAAGATTCCGAAAGATTATTTTCTTCTATAGACATACTATAAATATTAATATTCTGACTTATTTCTTACCAAACCACTTTTTGTTTTTAAAATATTCAACTTGTCTATTATTGAATTATTTAACAAAGTTAATGTGGAGTCATCATAAATTTTATTTTCCAATATAAAGTTAATAACTTTACCATTGAATTCTGACAAGACATCTAAATCTAATTTTTGGGGATTTTTATTTACCCAATTCAAAATAGCGCTAATAAAAGAAACGTCTTTTTTTATATCTGTATACTTCTCCAGAAATAAGTAAATATTTTGAACTGCATCATCATGAAGAGATGCGTATTCATCTAAGTGAACAACAATTTCTTTCAATGTTCTATTTGTTTTGTGAAAGACATATAAATAACCTACCCACCATAAAGAAAACTGATCAGCAGTGTCCCTTCCTTTTTCTATATCAAATACAACAGACTCTATGTTTGGGGTTTTCTGTAAAGAATCAATCCAATCATCTAATGTAATCTCATCTTTCTTAAGCGGATTGATTAGCTCAGTTCTCAATTTGCTAGCAAAGACATCATCTGAGTCACCAAAAAAAGAGTTAAAAAAATTCTGAATTTCTTCATTGTTATTAAATTGTTTAGAATACTTATACACATCAAGATGACTAGCTCTCTTCTGATACCCTATTGATTCATATGTAGCAATAACTAGATAAGTAAATATACAGATTATAAATGCATCAAATCCACTAGCTTTTTTTTGAAATTTTGGAACCTCGTTCTGAATAGCAGATAAATTTTTATACCTATCATTAGAAAACTGATCATATATTAGTTTTTTCAAAAAAAACCAATCAACTTGGTTTTTATTTTCAGGAACAAAATTTCTAAATTCATTTCTTAGGTTTTGATTATTTCTGTTATTCAAAATGTTATTAATCGCTTCTAGTTGGTTTGTAGTAACACTTCTTGTTAAGCTCTCTCTTGAAAATCTTTGAAAGCTTGAGCTGCTAAAAAACTGAGTAAGTTTTTTATGTAATTCTTGTGTAAAGTCATTCGAAGAAATTAAATCATCTAAATATTCGAGTTGTTCTTCTGTAAGTCCTCTATATTCTATAGTTTTTCTTAACTGATTTCTTTGTATGTCTGTTGCTAATGATGGTGGTGTTATTAAAATTTTGTCTAGATTTTTTAGGTCTTTGATATTGAATTGTTCTTCTTTTGTGATCTCTTTAGACTCCTCTAATTCAAGTAATGTAATAAACTCATCTATTACTTCAGTGTAAGAAAGTTCGTACTCTAATAATTTTGAAGCTATCAATCTTATATTCTCAATAAACCCCTCTGTAGTTGTGTGTAGTCTTTGTTTCAACCAATTTTCTAACTCATGAAAATTCAATATCTGATTTATACTATTAAATTCAAGTTCATACTGTTGAGTTGAAAAATCTTTATGCCAATTCTTTAAAACCCCACAAATTAATAATCTATAAATTGTTTTATCAATAAAATTATTTATTGTTTCACTTTCTCTTTCAAGTTCCTCAATCTCTCTCTCTTTTTCTGGAGACAAAATGCTTTCAAAATCTTGATCTAGTTTTAGGGATTCGCCAAAAAAAGGTAATGAAAATGATCTATTCTCTTTATAAATGTCATAATCGTATTCTTCATTAAGTTTTCTTAAAAAGTCGACTAAATATAGTACTTCTTCATAAATTCCTGGAAAACTATTGTAATAGAATTGAAGATGTGTCCATATATCAGAACTACGTAGTTTTTTTTCTATACCCTCAACAACTTCAATATTATGTTCTCTAAAAAGTTCTTCAGGATTGATATTTTCCTCTTCTGTAAATATCGTTGTACACAAAGAATTATTTTTATCTCTACCAGCTCTTCCGGCTTCCTGATACCAAGACATAAGAGAGGATGGTACTCCTATATGAAGTACACTTCTAATATTCGGTATATCGATCCCCATACCAAAAGCTTTAGTTGCAATAATTATCTTTAACTTCCCAGTTCTAAATTTTTCAGTAGTTTCATCCTTATACTGCATTTGAGTGAGTCTAGGAACTCTATCGTTATTTTTAGTCGTGCCGATAAAGTTATTCCAATCTGTTGATAAGAATGGTTTTGTTCCCCACATAATCCCAATGTCAACATCTATATCAATGTCTCGAAAATATTTTTTAAGGATTTTTTGATAAGTTATTGTATCTTTTTTGTAAGGAACAAAAACAACTATCAAATTATTATCTTCCATATCTTCTTTGGTTTTAAAAAATTCTTCCATATTAATTGAGAAGAATTGTTTTAAATCATTTTCAAAATAATTTTTAATTTCATCGTTTCTTTTTTTTGGATTGTCATTCATTATGACCTTAAAATGTAATTCTTCCCTTTTAAAATCATCTGCTTGTAAAACGTCTGTTTCGCTTAATTCGCAATTAAATGTTATATCTTGCCTTACTTTTAATGAAGCAGTTCCAGTAAGTGCAAGTAAAGGCGGTGTCTTTTGAGACAAACTGTTTAAACGTTTACCTATTCCTAAGTAAGAAGTTCTAAACTCTTGTCCCCATTCAGATATACAGTGTGCTTCATCTATTGCGTTTAAACTCAGTCCGATATTTGAAACTGCATTTTTAAGTTTATCTGTAAATTGTGGACTTAATAATCTTTCAGGTGAACATAAAATTAAATAAATATCGCCATTTGAAATAGAATTATATTTTAGTTCTCTTAAAAGTGGTGTATCTTCTCCTGAAATGCCAATTGCCCTTGATATATTATTTATTTCTAAATTTTTTTGTTGATTTTTAATTAGTGCAACTGTAGGCGAAATAACTAATGTGACACCTGGCAGAATCAAGGATGCTAACTGATAGATCATACTTTTACCAAAACCAGTTGGTAGTAAAACTAAAGAGCTTTTTTTTGCTAAAACTCTTCTAATAGCTTCAAATTGAATATTCCTAAATTTTTCTTTTGCGAATACATATTGTAAAACCTGTTCTAAATCAGTTTGATTTTGAGGATTGATATTAATTTTTTGATTTTCAACTTTATTAATTGTAGTTTCATGTCGAAAAGGAAGATTTGATTTACGTACATAAAATGAGTTTGCGTCGACGTATTTTTCTAAATAAGTTTTATCAGATTCAATTTTTAAATTTACATGCTCATTAATATTTGAAGTAATCTCTTGTTTTAGCAATTTAAATTTACCTGACTCATTCTTTTGATATTCAAAATAAAATTTATTATTATCTTCAATTTTGAATGTAATTTTTTTAGGGAATGAATCAGAAGTATTCCAGATTTTAAACAGTGCATGAAGAAAATCTAGAAAGTAATTAAAACCTATCAAAAAAGTTGATGAATTTAATTTAATTTTCCAATGTTTTTTAGAGTGTAGTTTTTCTAAATTAAAAAGTTCTACAAATAAATGTTGTAATGCCCCTACGCCCCATAGAGTGTTTAATAATTTAGGTATTTCTTTCTGCATTACTTTCTCTGGAGGAGTGAGTAACTTCATAACTCTTTCTAAATCTTTTCCTGAGTTATTATTGATTTGATTCACAGGTATGCCATAAACATCTACTAAGGCATCGTTAAATCTTTCTTTGTATTGTTGAAACTTAATACTTGTACTTGCATCAGTATTATCCTCATTTTGATCAAACCAATGTGGTCCTAGTACTTCAATTACAATACTTTTTTGCCATGGTGGTGAATAAAGGAAATCAACACCTCTTCTGTTTTCAGTTACTTCCTGTTCAACATAATCAGATTTAACTAAATGTCTTCTTACAATTTGAGGGTGTAACCATTTAAGTGAGTTTGGGAAGGCTTCTTCGCATAATAGAAAAAATTTTCTTTCAGCCTCTGAATCAAATATTTTTAAGTTAGTATCGTGTTTAATTTTTGAAGTATGTTCAATACCTATTTCATTTGTTAGATCTTGTTCAGTACTACCGATAGTAAATTTTTGACTAACTATTTTTGGAGAAATATCACCTTTAGTCTTTTCTGTGTTTATCACAAACTTAAATTTTTTTAGGAGCTCCTTTTCTATCTTTGGAGATAAATAAGATGGGTCTCCTCTCTGAAGAATTTTTTTGATTGATGTTAGTGCTGCTATCTCGTTTTTTTTTAAATTTACATTTTTTGCATTAACAGGTTTTGAGATTGCAAATTGTGAAAAAAGTGTATTAAAAGATGAGTTTTTAAAGGAAGAATTATTTTCAAAAAATATAGGGTCTTCTCGAAAAGTTATCCCTCCTGGTACAAATTCTGTTTTCAAATACTCAGTTGCTAGTTCTTTTTCTAGCAAATATCTTTGCCTAGATAGGTTAACTGTGTAGTTGCTTTGTTCACTCATTGTTAAGTCTTAAGATTCTATTTTCAGTATAAGAGTTCTGTAATAACTTTCCTATATAATTTTTTTAACTTAATAATATTTTTTTATGAGTAAATGTACATGTGGGTCTAAAACAAAAGATCACTCAATTTATTGTTCTGGTGATTTTTATATTGACCCATTAAGTTCAGGAAAATTTAAGCCAAAAAAAAACTCTGAAAAAACTTGTAGATCTTGCTTTCTTGTCCTTGAAAATACTATGTTTAAAAAAAATACGACTATATGTATAGAATGTTCAAACTAAAAATATTTCTTTACTACTTGAATTATTAATCCAGCAAAAATAGTATCGGAATATGCAGATCTTTAATCCTGAAAGAATTCAAGACCCAATTGAAAAACCTGACATTATTGAAGATGAAAATAAAATATTCTACAACAAAGAACTTTTTGGAGGAATGGTTGAAACTAATTCTGAACTTAGGAAAGGTCTTGAGTCGTTTGTTGAAAGACTTCATTTTGAAGGTGAAGGACTACAACCTTATAAAATAGTTAAAAACGATAAAAATCGTGGTTGGTATATTTCTAAAATTTCAAAAAGCTACAGACTTTTTTGGATTTCTAGCAAGTCTGAACTTAAACAAAATAACCCTCTAAAAAAAAATGAGTTTTATATAAGAAGCATATTAAGCCATAAAGACTCTGATTTAATTCATACACTCGATAAATCAAAATCAAAAAAAATTACTATGGGAGACAGAAAAGAATGGGTTTCGTTTAAAAATCCAGTAATGACTGACGATTATCAACAGACTCTTGATGTTGCTACAGATGTTGAAAGCGAAGCATTTATAGTAAAAGGTAAACCAGGTTCTGGAAAAACAACTTCATTGAAACTGAGGACGAAATATGCATCAAAAGCGAAAAAATTACATCTTACTTTCAACTACGAACTCAAGGAAAACTTATTAGAAACATACCAAGATGAAGTAAAAGAAGGAACTTTAACTGCTTTTTCTTTTGAAGAATTTTACAACACTATTTCTGAGAAACAACTAAAAACACAACTTGATCCTTACATTGCAGTAGAAAAATTCAAAAAAGCAATTTCTAATTTCTATGGTTCAGGTAGAAGAGATAAGTTAGATGCATGGAAAGGTAGAGAAGAACTTCTTTACTCGGAGCTTCACTCTGAAGTGTTTGGTAGAGAAATTCCAGAAAATCTTGATATAGGTGGTTTGAAATTAGAAAATTTTTATAAAGATATAAAAAGAAATGTTAATGAAATTAAGTTCACTACAATCGATTCAACAACTGAAAAAATTCTCAAACATTGTATAAAGGAAAATATAAATTTAGATAGTTTATTTCCTGGACCAAGAACAGCATTAAAACTTTTTACATCTTTTACAAAACCTGTTCCAAAAATTTATTCTGAAATTGAAGAGATTCATATTGACGAATGTCAAGATTTAACTTTTACTGAAATTCTTTTACTACTAAATTTTCATAGCCGTATAGAGTTTGAACGTAAATCAAAAGTAAAATTGGTAATAGCTGGTGATGAGTCCCAAACAATTAGGCCAACAAACTTTAAGTGGAAAAACTTTAGTAACCTGTTTTATCAACTTGGGATTGACGTCACTGAAGCAAACTTAGAAGGTAATAAAAGGTCTTCTTCAAAAGTTGTTACAATTTTAGATTCACTACATAACGTAAGAAATAATTTAATCCCTAAAGAACTTCTTCCGAAGGGAATCAAAAAAGATCTACTAACTACACAGGTAGATAAAAACTTAGAAGGACAAATACTTTACTGCCAAATTACTGAAAAAAATGAACTAGAAGAGATAATAGAGTATTTTGATTCTCAAGATTCTTCTCAATTAATTCATCCTACTTTTTTATTAGATAAAAAATTTAAAAGTTTAGGGAGTTCAATTCTCTCTTCAGGAAGAGCTAAGGGTCTTGAATTTACAGATGTCGGAGTAATAAATTTATCGAATGTTATAACAAATTTAAATAAAATACATAGAAAAACTACAAAAAACAATGTTATCTTTTTGCAAGTTAGATCTATCTTAGACACTATTAATGTTGCATTTTCACGAGCAATAGAAAATATCATATTTATTGACGAAAATACTGATGGGCTAGAAATTATTTCTGATTTCCTAAAAATTAATCATAATTCAGATGTATCTATCGAGTCAATTTCAATAGCTCAATTAGAAAACTATCTCTTAATTGAAAATGACCCAGAACAAAAAATATTAAAATTAGTAGATAGAGCGGAAAAAAACTTAATTTCTGGAAAGTTTGACCTTGCTCTTCAAGATTTTAAAAATGCTTATGCCAAAAAAAGTAGGTATCAAAACACTGAAATATTTAGTTCAGAACTTGATGAGATAATAAATAGAGTAGGTTTTGAAATATATTTAGAGAAATTAATTAATAGTTTTGACAACAAAAAAATTAGAGATAACTATAAAACTTCCATAGATTATAAAAAAATTGAAGAGTTTTCTATAAAAAATAACTTCTACGATGAAATTATTTTGTTTAACCTTATACGTCATGAATCTGACTTACAGGTTATCAATCAGTTTTTTAATAAAGAAGACCAATATCTACAAATTGATATATTAAACGACATAAAAACAACGGAAAGTAAATATTATCAACAATGTATTAACTCATTAGATCTTTATTACGAGCGTCTAGATAATTTAGATTTTCATAATTTGCAACAAGAAGATGCCATTCTAAAAAGTTTAAAAATATCTCTAGATAATGCTCAAGCATTCATGGCTGATGGTTTAGGGTCGGTAGATAATCAATTAAAAGAGAAAGCCGAAACTTATGAAAAACAAACAATTCAAGCTATTTCTAAAATTGGTGATTTCTATTTTGAAAACAAAAAATACCTTACCGCTATCAAAGTTTATAAAATTTTAAATGATGAACAAAGAATTAACACCTTGGCTTCGGGAAAAATTCTTGAAATTTATAATTTACAGAAAGATTTTATTAAATCTTCTGAATATTTTGAAAAACTTTTAAAAAACAAAGATCTTAAAGAAATTCTTAATAACGATATACATCTTATAAATAATGCAGTAATTGGAGCACGACAAACTGCTAATTTTAAGTTGTTACAAAATATACAAGATAATAAATTAACACATGACTATTTAAATGACGTTAAAAATTTAATAAAGCTAAATAACGCTATTAACAATAAAAAAGTTACCTTAACTCAAAGCGAATTAAAAACTTTTGATCGACTGTTAAAAAACTAGAAACTCTTAAAATTATTGAAATAAAATTTATATATAAATATTTCATCTGTTTTTTAAGTAAATTTAAAAATTATCAGTTAAATTTGAAAAATATTATTTACTGAATAAAGTTCTCATCAAATTGTTTAATTGTTGGTATAACTGCATCTTCAACAACTATTCGAGTAAGCACTCTGATTTTTCTTTTTTATTGAAAATCATATATTTATTTTAAGAATAATCCTGGAGATACAAAGAACTGTTTAGATTTTGAAACATATCAAGAAGCCAAGACTTGGTTTGATACATACTTTCCATATTACGGAGATGTTGCTGGATTAGATGGTGACGGTGATGAAGAACCGTGTGAATCTTTACCTGGTGGTCCGTAAAGCTAACTGCCCACCCCATAAGACCATAGCTTTAGTGCCTGCAATAACTTCAGAAATAGATTTGGTAGGATGTATTTATGAAAGAAATTCCTTCTCATAAATTAAATATTAGAAACGAGATTGCTTATGAAGTTAACTCACAAACACCATTTACTGGATGCGAAGTTCAATATCACAGCTCTGGTGAACTTTATTGTAAATTTTCTTACAAGGATGGAAAGCTAGATGGTGAATCAATTTTTTATTATTCAAACGGACAGTGGGATATCAAAAAAAATTACAAACAAGGAATTCTTGATGGACTTTGGGAAGAATATTATCCAAATGGTCAATTGAAAACCAAAAAAAATTACAAACAAGAAATTCTTGATGGATCTTATGAAGACTACTGGGAAAATGGTCAAATATGGATTAAAGCGTTTTATAAGGATGGGATGAAATCAGGGGAAGCTCTAGAATTTTATGAGAACGGGCAATTAAATTCTATTTACAGACATAAAAATGGAAAAAATGAAGTTACTTACGAAGTTTATTTAGAAAACGGGCAGCTATTTTCAACTGGAAAAAAGATACAAGGAAAGCACGAAGGAGAAAGAAAACACTATTACCTAAATGGACAATTAAAGTGTTTAGAAACATATAAGGATGGTGAATTAGATGGAATTCGTGAACAATACCACGAATCAGGCAAAATTTCATTGAGAACAACATATAAAAACGGAAAAAAAACGGTACAGAAGAAACTTTTACATCACAGGGAAAATTGTGGCTGAAAGCCAAGTATATAGATGGGAATTTAGACGGGCATATTGAGAGTTATAGTTGAGTATGGATAAAGCTGAGTTACTTGAAGAAATTAAAAAGTTTATAGATGAAAGAGATTGGGAACAATTTCACGATCCTAAAAACTTAGCCATATCTCTTAATCTAGAAGCTTCCGAAGTTCTCGAGTTATTTCAGTGGACAAAAAGCAATGAAATTGATTCAAGTAAATCAGGTGATCTACCAGATGAGTTAGCTGACGTTTACTACTGGTTGTTACTTCTGGCTGATTATTATCAAATTGACTTAGATAAAGCTCTTGAAGATAAATTGTCAAAAAATAAGACAAAATACCCAATTGATAAATCAAAGGGTAAATCAGATAAATACACAGACTTATAAATGGCTTTAGAAATATCAGAATATTCATTTACGACTGATGGTTTAGCTCAAATTAGTCAACACAAATATGGAAGAAATTGGCCTATTACTTATATTTTACAAAAAAATGACCAACTATATATTGGAGAAACCACAGGGGGTTATGGAAGACTTAAAAATCATTTTGAATCTAAAAGAGAGTTTAGAGATGGAAAGGTAACACTCATAACAGACAGTGACTTTAGCAAGTCTTCAATACTGCTGTTCGAAAGTTTATTAATTGAATATTTAATAGCTGATGAAAAATACAATATCACAAACCAACAACTTGGAATAAAACATAATTTTTTCAATAAACACACTTTTGAAAGAAAGTTTGAAAGTCTATGGGACCAGTTTTTAACTAATGGTTTTGTTAATAAAGATTTGTTGAATATAAAGAATTTAGATATTTTTAAGTATTCGCCTTATAAATCACTTACCGAAGAACAAGATGAAATCACTTCAGACATAATTAAAACTATTAAACAAAATCCAAACCAACAAAATATATTTTTAGTAAACGGAGGTCCGGGAACTGGTAAATCG
>Ga0255761_10001080_pt1 | contig 25215 bp, 18 predicted proteins | sample 071ome_29_FD_179961 | JGI IMG/M metagenome (GOLD analysis project Ga0255761, IMG submission 179961) | Coastal salt marsh microbial communities from the Groves Creek Marsh, Skidaway Island, Georgia - 071407BT metaG (version 2) | ecosystem: Environmental > Aquatic > Marine > Intertidal zone >... | reverse complement strand
GCGATCAGCCCTGGAAACAGCTCTGCGACGTGCAGAACATTTGGCCCCAAGCTTGGACCGCTGGGGACCGCATTTTGCTGGAAAACGGCCATATGGAGGCACTATCCGTGCCGCATCGGGATGAAGTTTCGGACACCTATGGCTTTATCGTACAGGGACCCAACAAGCGGCTGCTCTTCCTTCCGGACATCGACAAGTGGGAGCGTTGGGAAACGGATTTGGACAGCTTGCTGCAGACGGTGGACTATGCCTTGGTGGATGCGACGTTCTATTCGGATCGTGAACTTCCAGGCCGAAACATGGCCGAAATCCCCCACCCTTTTGTCCTCGAAACGCTTGCCCTCAGCCGCGACTGGCCTGCGGAGCAAAAGGCCAAACTCTACTTCATTCACTTTAACCACAGCAACCCCCTCCTCGACCCCAAAAGCCGGGAATCCAAGCACGTTGAAAAGCTGGGCTACCACATCGCTCGAACGGGGATGCACTTTGACCTATAAGTGCGAGGCCTAGAGTCGAGGCGTGCGAGGTCAGCCAGCACGTGCGAGGCCTAGAGCCGCCCCCCTTTGATCACCTCGACCACGGTAGGATCCAGCAGCGTCGTCGTATCGCCGAGCTGCTGCAGTTCCCCTTCAGCGATTTTTCGCAGGATGCGGCGCATGATCTTGCCCGAACGCGTCTTCGGCAAACCCGGCACAAACTGAATTTTGTCCGGTTTGGCAATGGCACCGATGTGCTTCACCACTTCCGCAAGGATCTCAGACCTAAGTTCTTCACTTTCTGCACCTTGCAGAATGACATAGGCGTAAATCCCTTGGCCTTTGATGTCGTGAGGGTACCCGACAATGGCCGATTCCACCACCTTGGAGTGCATGTTGATGGCGTTCTCCACCTCGGCCGTCCCAATGCGGTGGCCGCTTACGTTCAACACATCATCCACGCGGCCCGTGATGCGGTAGAGACCTTCTTCATCCCGAATGCAGCCATCCCCCGTGAAGTACAAGCCGGGATAGGCGGAAAAATAGGCCTGGCGGCAGCGTTCATGGTCGCCATACGTGCTCCGTATCATGCCCGGCCAGGGGAAGCGAATGCATAAATTGCCCGACACCCCATTGCCCTGAATTTCAGCGCCGTGCTCGTCGACTAAGAGTGGCTGAATCCCCGGCAGTGGGCGCGTCGCATAGGTAGGTTTAGCCGCTGTTACGCCCGCCAAATTGGAGATCATGATGCCTCCTGTTTCCGTTTGCCACCAGGTGTCCACAATGGGAACACGTCCTTTGCCCACGTGCTGGTCGTACCAGTGCCACGCTTCGGCATTGATGGGCTCCCCTACCGTGCCCAAAACCTTTAGGCTGGACATGGGGTAGGCGTCGGGGAATTCGGGGCCGGCCGCCATCAAACTCCGAATCGCTGTGGGTGCCGTGTAGAGGATGTCCACCTGGTGCTTTTCCGTTATTTCCCATAATCGGCCGCAATCCGGGTAGGTAGGAATGCCTTCAAAAAGCAGGGTCGTCGCCCCGGCGCACAAGGGCCCATAAACGATGTAGCTGTGCCCCGTAATCCAGCCAATGTCGGCTGTGCAGAAGTGAATTTGGCCCGGCTGGTATTGAAAAACGTTCACAAAGGTGTAGGTCGCCCAGACCATGTAGCCGCCGCAAGTGTGCACCACGCCCTTGGGCTTCCCGGTGCTCCCACTGGTGTACAAAATGAACAGAAGGTCTTCCGCGTCCATTTCCACGGCAGGAAAGGGCTTGGGATCGGCAGGCAGTGCCTCGTGGTACCAAATGTCCCGGCCTACCAACATGGCCACCTGCTCGTGCGTCCGTTGATGGACCACCACCGTATGCACCTCTGGACAGGAAGCGAGGGCTTGATCGACCACGCTCTTGAGCGGTATCGTTTTTGCGCCCCGGAAAGCTCCATCGCAGGTAATGAGGGCGGTCGCTTGGGCGTCGAGGACCCGGTCAGCAATGCTTTCCGCGGAAAAGCCCCCAAAGATGACCGAATGCACGGCTCCCACCCGCGCGCAGGCCAAAACGGCCACCGCCAGTTCCGGTATCATGCCCATGTAGATACAGACCCGGTCGCCTTTGCCGATACCGCGTGCTGTCAGCAAATGGCAATAGGCCTCTACCCGATCGAGCAGCTCCTGGTAGGTCCAAGACACCGCTGCCTCACGCGGATCATTAGGCTCCCAAAGCAGGGCTACCCGGTCGGGATGCGCCTCCGCGTGGCGGTCCAGAGCGTTCTCTGTGATATTCAGGGTACCTCCGTCAAACCAGCGCACCGATGGGCTCCGAAATTCCCATTCCAGAACTGATTTCCAGGGCTTTTTCCACCGAAACGTGGCGGCGATTTCCGCCCAAAAAGCTTCTGGGTTTTCCGTGGCACGCGCATAGGCGGCTTCATACTCCGCAGGGGTTTGAATTTGGTAGGCGTAAGACATGCTTCAATTTGGCACATATTTGCCAAAATTCCGCCTCTAATTTTCTTCCCTATGCGTCCCATTTTTGTCACGGTTGGTCTGCTCGCTCTGAGCAACGTCTTCATGACCATTGCTTGGTACTTCCACCTCAAACAAGAAGACTGGCCCCTCTGGAAGGCCATTCTCATTAGCTGGGGCATTGCCTTCTTGGAATACCTCATCATGGTTCCGGCCAACCGAACGGGCTATGCAGGCGGGCTAAGCGGCTTTCAGCTGAAACTCATTCAAGAGGTCATCACCCTGGTAGTTTTCGCCTTTTTTGCGGTGCTCTACCTCAAGGAACCCCTGCAATGGAAGCATGCCATCAGCTTTGGACTATTGATCGCTGCCGTGGCCGTGATGTTCCAGGATTAATGCTTTGAGGTCGTCCACAAAAGCCTGGACGGACACGGTGGCCCCAGAAATACCGTCTACGGCTTGGATTTCCTCGGCAGTTCCCGTCCACTGCTTGAATTGCTTTAACCACCATTTTGCGGTCATTTGGTAGCCGTAGGTGGAGGCATATTCGAGCACGCGCAGTTCCAATATTGTGCCCGTTTTTCCATCCAAATGCGCTCCATATACGAGGTATTCCTGACCGGCGGCTGCTTCTTTGGAGCTATCCGGCCGAATGCAACCTCCAAACGTGCACGTATTCACCCGCCGCAGCACCAACTGGTGCTCCTCCCCATTCCCCAGCACACAGCGCCAGTGCGTCGAATCTAGTTGCTCCCAGGTAGCCTCTTTGGCAATGGCCGACTGCCAGCGGCGGATGGCACGCAGGTGGTAGCTTTCGGTCCACTGGAATGAAAGCAAGGCGACGGCCAAGAGGGCGAAGAAAATTCGGGTCCCTTTCATGCGTTCAGAACCAAAAACCAAAGCCCGAATTCACCGTCCAGGCGACCTCAGAAGGCGTGCGACGCTGCTGGGCATCCAGCTTGAGCACCACGCCTGAATTCAAAAAGAAGGACAGACCTTGCGTCCAAAGCTGAACAGGTTCAGCGCCCGTCTGCACCACGGAATACCGCGAAAAAGCCCAGCACGCGTAGGGACTGCGCGCAGGCAAAACTTGGACGGCGCCCTCGGCATAGGCCCCGCCGATCCAGGAAGCGATGTTTGAACCTGTTCGGAGGCGGTAGGCCTCCGCCCCACCCAAATGCGCCAGGGTGCCTTGCGCACGGAATTGAAACCGCTGGACGGCCCAGCGAAGGTCCACACTGCTCATCTGCAAAAAGACCGTCGTCGAGTCCAGGAGCCCCGGCTTCGCGTCCTCAACCGGGCTTTCCGTTTGGCCCGCATAGTAACTCGCACTAACGAGGGTGTTTTTGAGGCCTCCCCATTCCAGCTTTCCGACCACTCCCGGATGTGCCGCCAAGGTTTGGCGTCCTTTTTGCCGCCCACCGCGCAAGCCTTTGTCCCCGGTAAAAAGCGCTTTTTGGCCATCAAAACTTCGCAGACCGTTCACAACATAGAGCTGGTAGCCCAACGTACGACGTGGCACGAAACCCTGGAAACCAGCTGCCAATTCGCGCCACGTGCTAGGCACGACCACCTGGTCGAGGTAAGGGCGTTCGGCACCATGGAACGTGGTGGGCTCGTGGTATTCGTTGGCAATCCCCATCGGAATCAGCATCAAGCCCGCCCGAAGGTTGACCCCCGGCCGGAGGCGGTGCTGGAAGAAGGCCTGCTCCAGATAGATTTCTGTGGCGTGCTCGACTTCGATTTCGGTGACGACCGCGGTCTTCGCATCGTACTTGTAGCCCGTAAAAAGCACAAAGCGTCGCGCATCCCAGGTGCCTTGACTCGCCAGGGGTTGGTTACCGATCACCTCCCCATACCCGCGGATACTGAGCGTCCCAGGCGTTTGAAGCAATTGGTTGGCCGTATTGGGTTGAAACTGGGCCTGCAATGCCGGAGCGGCACTGAGGAGACAAAGGCTGGCGAGCAGGCGGAATCGCATAAAAAGGTTGTTATTTTTAATTAGACCAATTCTAAATAAGATGCAAATGTACAGTCAGAGCCTGCTCTCCGCGCATGAGCAAAATCCTTTTTTGTGAAAAACTTTAAACGGATACAACGAGGATCCTTTTTACTTTCACGGCATGATGCGCTTCCTCCAACGTACCCTCCTCTTTACCCTACTGCTGGTAGGATTTGTAAGCGCAGATCGCCACCCCCTCCACCTCTCATCGGCCACCTTGGTCCAAACGGCTAAAAACCAATGGGTCTTGAAGAAAACGTTGTTTACGGATGACCTAGAAGAAGCCATGACGGCGATGGGCTATGAGCCGATTCGCCTGAGCGACGTCGTCCACCACCAAGCCAAGGTGCAGGCGTATTTAGACGCGTATTTCACCCTCTACAAAGGCAGCGGCGACCCTAAAACTGCCAAGCCCATCGCATGGACCTTGGACGCCCCGTACGTCTACGATCCTGAATCGGTACACATCGTGCTTCGCTTTACGGCCAAACCGCCTTTTCAGATCTTTGATGGAACCTTGCTCAGCACCTATGCGGACAAAAAGAACGTCTACTCGGTGCGGAAGAGCGCCGAAGGCTGGAGCCAGCATGCCATTATTGACGCAGATAGCCCCTCTTTTGTTGTACAATGAGTGACGCCCTTTCTCTCTACCTGGAACTCGGATTCTACCACATTGTAGACATCCACGCTTGGGACCACCTGCTCTTTATTGTAGCGTTGATGGCCCCCATTCCCCTCAAGGCTTGGAAGCCCTGGTTGGCGGCGCTAAGCGCCTTCACCCTTACCCATACCACGGCCATGGCGGTGCAAGCACTGGCAGATATCCCCCTAAATAAAAGCTGGATCGAATGGGGCGTGCTTGCGACGCTATGGGTCACGGCGGGGCGCGTCGTGTGGCTCAAGGGTGCCCATCAACCCCGCGCCAAGCTCTGGATTCTCGCAGGTCTCTTTGGCTTCATTCACGGCGCAGCCTTTTGGAGCGACTTTGCCATCATGGTCCCGGAAGGCGCCTTTACCTGGGAGCTTTGGCTCGGATTTACGGCCGGTGTGGAGGGTGGTCAGCTCGCTGTAGTCGCCGCCCTTTTTGTACTCCGTGCCATCCTAGAACAATTAGGCTGGTCCCTCCGCGATACCGCCCTGGTTTTGGGCGCTATGTGCCTAGGTATTGCCTTACATTTGGCTTTCTGATTTTTTCAACCCCCTTAAGGATGAAGCGTATTTTCTCCCTTTTTGCTGCGGTCCTCGTTGGACATTCGGCTCTGGCGCAAGGTGTACCGACCGAACGCATTTCTACCAGCAAGTTCCGCCAACTCGAGCAGGAGCTGCCTACCCCCAACGCCTACCGCACCGCCTCTGGCGCACCGGGCCACGAATACTACCAGAACAAGGCCAGCTACGACATGAGTATTACGCTGGACGAAACCACCCACCGCATTGATGGCTCGGAGTGGATTACCTACACCAACAACAGCCCGGATGCCCTGACCTACCTCTGGGTGCAGTTGGACCAGAACATGCGCAAGCCCGGCTCGATGACGGACCTGAAAAAAACGGGCGAACTCCCCAAGAGCATCACCCCAGAGCAAGTACAGGAGCGCTACATCGACCAGTTCGAAGGTGGATTTGTCATCGACGGCGTGAGCAACGGCTCTCCTCTGCCCTTCACCATCGTCAATACCATGATGCGCGTGGACCTTCCCAGTCCTTTGAAGCCCGGAAGCTCCTACCGATTCAAAATTGAATGGCATTACACCATCAACAACCGAATGACCGACGGAGGCCGCAGCGGTTACGAGCACTTTGAAGAGGAGAACAATACGCTCTACACGATTGCGCAGTTCTTCCCCCGCATGGCGGTCTATGGCGACAACGTGGGATGGCAGCACAAGCAGTTCCTAGGCCAAGGTGAATTCACACTACCTTTTGGCGATTACAAGGTGGCCATCACGGTTCCCGAAGACCACATCGTTGCTGCGACGGGCGTCTTGACCAACGAGTCCAGCATCCTGAACGCCACGCAACGCAAACGTTTAGCTCAAGCGCGTCAATCCTTTGACAATCCGGTAATTATCGTAACTGAAGAAGAGGCGCGTTCTGCGGAAAAACCCGAAGCCAAAGCCAAAGCAACCGGCACCAAAACCTGGATCTTCAAGGCGGACAACGTCCGTGACTTTGCCTTTGCCACGTCGCGTAAGTTTATTTGGGACGCTATGGCCGTAACGGTCAACGGCAAGACCACCTTGGCCGAATCCTTCTACCCCAAAGAGGGCAATCCTCTATGGGAGCAGTACAGCACGCGCGTCGTCGCCCACACCATTCGCTCGTACAGCAAGCACACCGTGGACTATCCCTATCCACGCGCCATTTCTGTGCACACCGCCGACATCGGCATGGAATACCCCATGATTTGCTTCAACGGTGGCCGCCCCGATGCGGATGGCACGTACAGCGAAGGCACCAAGCACGGCATGATTTCCGTCATCATCCACGAGGTGGGCCACAACTTCTTCCCCATGATCATCAACAGCGATGAGCGCCAGTGGACCTGGATGGACGAAGGCTTGAACACCTTTGTTCAGTACCTCGCCGAACAAGAGTGGGACATCCACTACCCTGCGCGTCGCGGACCCGCCTTTAAGATTGTAGACTACATGCGCTCCCCTGCCATGAACATGGTGCCCATCATGACCAATTCGGAGAGCATCTTGCAGTTCGGCAACAACGCCTACGGCAAGCCTGCGACTGCCTTGAACATCTTGCGTGAAACGGTTTTGGGCCGCGAGCTCTTTGACTACGCGTTCAAAACGTACTGCGAGCGATGGGCCTTCAAGCACCCCGCCCCTGCCGACCTCTTCCGCACGATGGAAGACGCCTCCGGAGTGGATTTGGATTGGTTCTGGCGCGGCTGGTTCTACACCACCGAATTCACCGACCAAAGCCTCGACAAAGTGCGCATTGCGGCTGTTCCCACCTTGGACCCTGCCACCTTGGAAGCGCAGCGCCGCTACGAAGGCACCCACGACCAAGCCCGCCACATCGGCCAAACGCGCAATGAAGCCGAGCTTCGCCCCACCATCGTGGACAACACCCCCGCTGCAAGCGACTTCTACAACAGCTACGACCGCTACGCCCTTTCAGCATCGGACAAACGCGCCTTGGAGGCCATGAACCCTGGCCCCACGGGCTACTTGCACGAGTTGAGCATTTCCAACAAGGGCGGCTTGATCATGCCTGTTATTGTGGCCTTTACGTTTGAAGACGGTACGACCCATGTCGAACGCTACCCTGCGGAAATTTGGATCAAACACGAAGACGCATTCGTAAAGACGGTTTATCTCCCCAAAAAGGCCGTGAAGATTGAGCTTGATCCCTTCTTGGAGACGGCGGATACGGATACCTACAACAACGTTTGGCCCGCTGATGTGAATGTGCATTTGGAAGCCTTGCCCGAACGCTCACGCTGGGAATCTTGGCGCTCCAACCCCATGCGCGACGCTCAACGCAACTAATATCTACCCCATGAAGTACCTAGCCCCCCTTCTCATTTCGGCCAGTTTCCTGGTGGCCTGTAGCCAGCCCGAAGCGGCTGAAGAGACTGTAACGGAAGTTCAACACCAGAACTATGTCAAGCCGGAATACGGTCAAACCGTTCTGCAGCAGTACCTCCACTTGAAAGATGCCTTGGTGTCTAGCAATGTTCAGGAAGCCCGGGATGCGGCCAAATTGATGTACATGCATTTGGACGTCCTCAAGCACGAAGCCATTGTAAAGCCATTGGTGGAAATCATTGAAAATGAAGACCTCGCCTTGCAACGTGAGCGCTTCTACAGCTTGTCTCAAGCGCTTCAAGTAGCTTTGGAGGCCAATGACGACGAGGTCATCAATGCGGGTCGCGAACCCCTTTTCATCCAGTACTGCCCCATGGCCTTTGGCAACCAAGGCGGTACCTGGCTGAGCGCCGAACCCAACGTCCTCAACCCTTTCTATGGGGATGAAATGCTCACCTGTGGTGTGGTGCGCGACACGCTTTAAGCCGTTGAGGTGTTGAAGTAAGTTTTCAACGAAACCAAGAAAAACCCGTCCCATCCCGGACGGGTTTTTTACTTTTACACAATGGGTAAAATCATTGCAATTGCCAATCAAAAAGGAGGTGTCGGCAAGACGACCACCGCGGTCAATTTGGCGTCTTCCTTGGGCTTCTTGGAACAACGCGTTTTACTCATTGACGCCGACCCCCAGGCCAATGCCAGTTCCGGCTTAGGCATTGACGTGGAGACCGTTACGGCCGGCACCTACCAGGTGCTGGAGCACACCTGCACTGCCGCAGATGCTATCCACGCCTCCAACCAGCCCAACCTGTGGATCATGCCCGCCCATCTGGACTTGGTGGCAGCGGAACTGGAACTGGTGGACAAACCCAAGCGCGAATTCATGCTCAAAGAAGCTCTGAAGACCTTGCGCCAGGAGTTTGACTACATCATTATTGACTGCGCGCCCTCTTTGGGCCTAGTGACCTTGAACGCTTTGACGGCCGCAGACAGCGTGGTCGTTCCCATTCAATGTGAGTACTTTGCTCTGGAAGGTTTGGGGAAATTGCTGAACACCATACGCAGTGTGCAGAACTTGCAGAATCCCGACCTGAACATTGAAGGCATGCTGCTCACCATGTACGACTCCCGCCTACGCTTGAGCAATCAAGTGGTGGAAGAGGTTCAGCAACACTTCCAACAGCTGGTGTTCAAGACCATCATCGCACGCAACGTCCGTCTGAGCGAAGCTCCTTCGTTTGGCGAGCCTATCCTGGTCTACGACGCTTCGTCGACCGGCGCGGACAACTATTTAAATTTGGGCCGAGAAATTTTGGCACGAAATACGCAGGCTGTAGACCTGAACTAAGAACACCCCATGACTAAACTGCTTCGGGCCCTCGCCCTTCTCCTCCTTGCCCTTCCCGCTTTTGCGCAGCCGATACCCGTGAAAGTGGACGGTGTAGTCGCGCAAGTAGGCAAGGAAATTATCCTATCCTCCGACATCGCGATGCAGAAGGAAGCGTTGGCCCGTGAAGGTCAAACCTTGACGGATTGCCAGATGATTCGAGAACTTCTGCTGGAGAAATTGCTCATTCACCACGCGGCGATTGATTCGGTCATTGTGGCGGAGGAAGAAGTAGATGAGAACATTGACCGCCGCATTGAGCAATTGGTGGGGCAAATCGGTACAGAGCGCCGTCTGGAAGAATACTACGGCAAGACCATCCTAGAAATCAAAGAAGAAATGCGCCCGCTGATGAAGAATCAGATGACGGCGCAGCGCATGCAAATGACCATCACCGAAACGATCGACGTCACGCCCAAGGAGGTTGAGGACGCCGTGGCCAAAATCCCCCTGGATTCGCTGCCCTTGATCGGTACGGAAGTAGAAATTGCGCAAGTCACCATCGTCCCTAAGGTGAGTGAACAGTCCGAAAAAGACGCCATCGACCGCCTCAACCAATTGCGCGACCGCATCTTGAACGGCTCCTCCTTTGCCACCATGGCCATCCTTTACTCCGAGGATCCTGGCTCCAACCGCAACGGCGGCGAATACAAGGGCATCAAGCGCGGAGTATTCGTAAAGGAATTTGAGGCCATCGCCTTCAACCTGCGCCCCGGTGAAATCTCCAAGCCCTTCAAGACGGAGTTTGGCTACCACATCGTTCAGCTGCAGACCAAGCGCGGCGAAGAGCTGGACCTCCGCCACATCCTGATTAAACCCAAGGTGGAACAAAAAGACCTGGACGACGCCAAAGCTCTGCTGGATTCTCTGCGCGGCGCCATTCTCGCGGGCAGCATTTCCTTTGAAGATGTGGCGGAAGCCTATTCAGCCGATGAAGAGTCTAAGCTCAACGGAGGCGTGATGATGAACCCCATGACCACGGACGTTCGTTGGAATGTGGAAAACTTGGACCGCGGCATCTTCTACTCGATCGAAAATTTGCAACCCGGGGGTATTTCCGAAGCCGCCTTGGTGCGCAAGCCCGATGGCACGGAAATCTTCCGCATTCTCCAGCTTCGCGACCGTGTAGCGCCGCACCGCGCCAACCTCACGCAGGACTTCAGCCTATTGAAGAACTACGTTCAGAACCAGCGCAAGCAAGCCAAAATGCTTCAATGGGTAGAGGATAAAAAGGCCGAAACCTACATCTTCCAGGCCCCGGGCTACGAGGGTTGTTGGAACTGATAACTTGATACGAAGCGGCCCCCAAGCGGGGCCGCTTCCTTTTTATCTTGTAGGGATGCGAAAGACCCTTGCTTCCCTCCTACTCCTGGGCAGTTTTGCCCTACCCGCCCTGGCCCAGAAAAGCCCAGATGCCGGCATCACGGTCGGCCACATCGACCCCTTCATTGGAACAGGTGGACACGGGCATACCCATCCGGCTGCGACGGCTCCGTTTGGAATGGTTCAGGTGGGACCCGACACGCGAAAAGAAGGTTGGGACGGCTGCAGCGGCTACCATTACACCGATTCGACGCTGTACGGATTTAGCCACACGCATTTGAGCGGAACGGGGGTCAGCGATTATTCGGATATTTTGATTCGGCCTTTGACGGGCCCCGAAGACTTGTCGGAAACCGTCGGCTTTGACAAAGCATCGGAGGTGGCGGAAGCGGGCTATTACGCAGTAACCCTGCAAAATGGCATTCGCTGCGCATTTACTGCGGCGGACCGCGTGGGCCTCCACCGCTATGAACTGCCAGCGTGCGAGGATGGAAAAGCCTATTTCTTGCTGGATTTGGGCTACCGCGACCGAACGCTGAGTGACCGGGTGTGGATCAAACATGGCGACCAAGGCGAGTACCTCAGTGTGTACCGTCAATCTGAAGGCTGGGCCCGCGATCAGCGGCTTTATGCGTCCATCCACTTCCTCGGCGATTTTCACATTGCAAACCTCACAGGCTACGGAAACGGCCGGTACGTGGTTGAAGTGGATGTCCCGCGTCACCATTGGACCACTAGTAAAAATGGCCTGGCCGATGTGGATGGAATACCGATGGAAATCGCTGTTGCCCTCAGCGCCGTGGACCCAGCCGGTGCGGAAAACAACTTTGCCGAATGGTCTCAGGCTCTGCCCAAAAAGAGCCACAGCCCAGAGGAGGTCTTTAACTGGACCAAACGGCAGACCCAAGCCGCTTGGCAGGCAGAACTCAACCGCGCCCAGGTCACTGGCGGCACCGAAGCGCAAAAGCGCATCTACGCCACGGCCCTCTACCACGCCTTCAGCGTGCCCAACCTGTGGAGCGATGCTGATGGCCGCTACCGCGGCATGGACCAGAGGATCTATCAGGACGTGGAACACCCCCACTACACCGTTTTTTCGCTCTGGGACACCTACCGTACGGCGCATCCGTTGTACCTCCTGACCCAGCCCGAACGGGCCATGGACTTCATCGAGACGATGCTGGACCACTACGACCAATCGGGCCGCTTGCCCATTTGGGAATTGGCCGCCAACGAAACCAACTGCATGATTGGCTACCACAGCGTGAGTGTCCTTGCTGATGCCATCGCTAAGGGCTTTCCCGTCGATATAGACCGCGCCTTGAAGGCCATGATCGGGACGGCAGAGTCGGACGTGTTTGGACTGCCCACCTACCGGGAACAGGGCTACCTCAGCCTGCAGGATGAGTCTGAATCGGTGTCCAAAACCCTAGAATACGCCTACGACGACGCCTGTATTGCATGGACCGCCGCCAAAGCCGGAAAGGATTCCATTGCGGACCATTTTTGGCAGCGTTCGCAAGCCTGGATTTCCCTGCTGGATCCGGAAACCGGCTTGGCCCGTCCGCGCGACAACGGCACCTTCCTGAAGCGCTACGAACCTCGGGAGGTCAACAACAACTTCACAGAGGCCAATGCCTGGCAGTACAGCTTCTCGCCCATCCACGATTTGAAGCGTTGGACGGGCATGCTCCAAGACTACGGCTACAGCTTGGAAGGTCAACTCGATGCCCTTTTTGAGGCCCCTTCGGAAACCGTAGGCCGCGACCAGGCCGACATCACCGGGCTGATTGGCCAGTATGCGCATGGCAATGAACCGAGTCACCACATCGCCTGGCTCTACGCGGCCACGCAGCACCCCGAAAAAGGCCATGCCCGAGTACGTGAAATCCTGGAAACGATGTACAGCGACCAACCGGACGGCTACCAGGGGAACGAAGACTGCGGCCAAATGTCTGCCTGGTACGTGATGAGTTCTTGGGGACTCTACCCCCTTGTTCCGGGCGAAGCCCAGTATGCGCTGGCTGCACCATTGTGGGAAACGGTTCAATTGCCGGAAGTAGGCCGGGAGGGCGTCACGTTATCCCGTATGGGAAATGGCCGGTTCTTGACGGGCTGCCTACCTAAGGACCAGGTGCTGCGCGCCACGCAGCGCCCTGACCAAAGTTTTCTGAGCCAGGAAGACTTGGATGCGCGACGGGAATTTGTCTTCTTCACCACCGAAGCCCTTCCGGACGTGGAAAAAAACTGGATGCCCTACGCCAATGCGCATCCGTTTGTGGAGCGCCGTGACCTGGACCTCTCACCCGCGCCGCGCATTGAGGTGGCGCGCCGTTTTGAGGGAAGCACCACGGCTAAAATCTGGATGACGCCTGGCATGCAAGCACCGGCAGAAAAACAACTGACAGAAACGCAAAGCATCACGGTATCCGCAGCGCCCGGCCATTCCAGCACCGCCTACACCACCAAGAAGCCCAACGATTGGAGCGTCAAGGTCTTGGAAGGGCAGCCCAACCCCCAGTACAACCCAGGCGAAGCTGCGCTCATCGATGGAGTCCGAGGGGATGTCGATTGGCGCAAAGGCGAGTGGTTTGGCTTGCAAGGGCAGGACTTGACCGTCTTGGTAACGCCCCCTGCCGCGAAGCGTTTTAAGCACTTAGACGTCGACCTCAGCCTCCTGCACGACCAACGCTCCTGGATTACCTACCCCAAGCGCATTGAGATGTACCTGGTGCAGGAAAACGGCGAAGAATGGCTCGCGGCCTGGTCCGATTACCCAGAAATTGAGGACATCCCCGCAGAAATCATGCACTGGCGCACGTCCTATGCGGAAAAAGCGCCCTTCTGGCGTCGCCCCAAAATTGCCGGTGTTCGCTTGGTGTTCCGCAATGCCGGGCTTCTGCCGGACTGGCATCTGGGTGCCGGGGGCGAAACCTTCATCTTCCTAGACGAAATCACAATTCAAGAATGAAACCCTTTTTTGTAGGCCTGCTGGCGGCCGGCGCGGTGAGCGCCGCCGCCCAATCGGTATCGGACGTGAACGTGTTTTTGGGCACGGAGCGCATGGGCCACACCTTTCCTGGGGCGGTGGTGCCCTTTGGCATGGTGCAGCTCAGTCCGGATACGCGTTTGGTTCCCTATGCCTTGCCGAATGGCTCCTACAACCCCGAGGTCTATGGCTATTGTGCGGGCTACCAGTACGAGGACCGAACCATTTATGGCTTCAGCCACACCCATTTTAGCGGCACGGGCCACAGTGATTTGGGCGATTTTTCCATGCTGCCGGTGAAGTCCGGACAGTCCTTGCTTCCGGGCGATGGAAAGGATCCCGCCACGGGCTACTTTGAAACCTTCGACAAGCAAACGGAAAAAGCAGAGCCTGGCTATTACCGGGTGCGCTTGGAGCGTTCGGGCACGTTGGCCGAACTCAGCGCCAGCACCCACGCGGGATTCCACCGCTACACCTACCCCGCTGCGGATAGCGCCTCCCTCCTGCTCGACCTGGTCAATGGTATCTACGGCTACGATGGTAAGGTCCTCTGGTCCAGCCTCCGCGTGGAAAACGACACGCTGATTACAGGCTACCGGCACGTGTCCGGCTGGGCGCGCGACCGCTACATCTACTTTGCCGCTTCCTTTAGTCGGCCCATTTCCAGCTACCGGCACCGAAAGGACGACCAAACGCCCTACCGAGGCTTCTACCGCCGCTTCAAGGAATTCGACAACTTCCCGGAAATGGCAGGGAAATCGGTTCGGGCCGAATTCACCTTCGCCCCCAGCGACGCCCCCTTGGAGGTCGTCTTCGCTATCAGCGGCGTCTCGACCGCCGGTGCCCTCGCCAACTTACGCGCTGAAGCCAAGCCCTTTGACGCGGCCAAGGCCGAGGCCCAAGCCCGCTGGCTGACCGAACTCCAAAAGATCCAAGGCACCTTTATGTCCGCAGAGGATAAGACCACCTTCTACACCGCCCTTTACCACAGCTTGATTGCACCGCATGTCTTCCAAGACGTAGACGGCCAGTACCGCGGCCTCGATGGAAATGTGCACCGCGCCGAGGGTTTCACCAACCTCACCGTCTTTTCGCTCTGGGACACCTACCGCGCTTTGCATCCCTGGTTTAATTTCTTCCAGCCCGAACACAACCGCAACGCCGTTCGCTCCATGCTGGCACACGGCGAACAAAGCGTGCACCAGGCCTTGCCAGTCTGGAGCCACTGGGCCAACGAAAACTGGTGTATGATTGGCTACCACGGCGTGAGTGTGCTGGCCGATGCCGCCGCCAAAGGCATGACAGGGGTCGATTGGGACCTGGCGCTCAAACTCGCGGTGAGCTCTTCCAGCTGGCGCGGCTACGACGGCTTGGGCGCCTATATGGACCTAGGCTACGTCCCGGAAGATGTGGTGGGCTCCTCCGTCAGCAAGACCTTGGAATACGCCTACGACGACTGGTGCGTGGCGGAACTAGCACGCCGCCAAACGCCTTACCACAACTTCTACACGGGTACCGATCATCCCAACATCCGCCTGAACAAGGCCTATTTAAAGCGTTCACAAGCGTTTAAAAACACGTTTGACCCACAGATTCACTGGGCACGCCCCCGACTCAGCAGCGGCGCTTACAAAGCGGAATTTGACCTGCTTAGCACGCACAACCAGGGCTTCATTGAGGGAAATGCGTGGAATTACAGCTTTTACGTGCCTCAGGATGTGCCTGGCTTGATTCAGGTCATGGGCGGCGAAAAGGTCTTTGTGCAGCGTTTGGACTCGCTTTTCACCATGGAATTGCCCGACGAGGCCATTGCGCACACGGAGGACGTGACGCGGGACGGCATTTTGGGCAACTACGTGCACGGCAATGAGCCTTCGCACCACATTCCCTACCTGTACAATTGGACGCAGGATCGTTCGAAGGCGCAGTATTGGGTCCGAACGATTTGCCGCGACATGTACGGCCCCGAAACGGACGGTCTTTGCGGCAACGACGACGCAGGCCAAATGTCCGCCTGGTACCTCTTCAGCTCCCTGGGCTTTTACCCCGTGACCCCCGGTGCCGCCACCTACGAATTGGGCAGCCCCAGCGTCAAGAGCGCCAGCATCCAGTTGGAGAACGGCAACCGCCTCCACATTGAAACGGTAAAGCAGTCGCCCAAGAACGTCTACGTCAAGGAAGTACTCTGGAACGGCCAGCCTTTGCCAGGGCACAGCATCTACCACCAACAATTGATTCAAGGGGGCACGCTTACCTTTGTCATGTCCCCAAAACCTCAGTCTTAATGCGCATTTCGCTTCGTTGCCTCGCCGGGATGGCCGGGCTCTTTTTGGCTTTTTCTTCGTCGGCTCAACCCATTCCCCAGCCCAGCAACGGGCGCGCCTTTGAGGAGGCCATCGTTCCCCGGGTCTACATCACCCTGCCCGCGGACACCCTCAACTGGATCCTTCAGAACGTGACGAGCGACAAAGAATGGCATGCTGACTTTGTGCACATGCACTACGGCCAGGCGGACAGCGTCCAAAACGTGGGCTTCCGGCTGCGGGGGAATACGTCCCGGTATTCGGGCAAGAAGTCCTTCAAGATCAGCTTCAACAGTTTTTCCCCCGGCGGGCGCTGGGAGGGCCTGAAAGAGCTGAACCTCAACGGCGAGCACAACGACCCGAGCATGAGCCGCGCTCGCATGGGCTGGCATTTGCTCAGCGATCTGGGGTTGGCGGCGTCGCGGACGAGTCACGTTCGGCTCTACATCAATGGCGACTACTACGGCCTCTACGCCAACGTGGAGCACATCAACGACGACTTTGTGGAGCGCCGCTATGGCAACAAGGCGGGCAACCTCTACAAATGCCTTTGGCCCGCTACCCTTCACTACCTCTCCAACAACCCGAACGACTACAAATTCACCTCCGGCGGCCGCCGTGCCTACGAGCTCAAGACGAATAAGACCGCCGACGATTACAGCGATTTGGCCAACTTCATTCAGGTCTTGAACCAAACGCCCCTCACCGACCTCCCCTGCGCCCTCGAAGCCGTTTTTGACGTCAACGAGTACCTCTACACGCTGGCTGTCGAAATCAGCATCGGCCACTGGGACGACCATGCCAACAACAAGAACAATTTTTACCTCTACCAGTCACCTAGTGACGGCTTGATGCACTTCATCACCTACGATCTGGACAATACGTTTGGGGTCGATTGGTTTAACGTGGACTGGACGGCCAAAAACATTCACGCCTGGGGCGACCAAAACAACAACTACCCCCTCTATGCGCGCGTCACCTCCGTGCCCGAATACCAGCTCCGCCTCCAACTCTTCCTGGCCGAAATCAACGCCCACATGAGCTCCAACGCCTACGTCGCTCGCTCGTTGGGCTACCGCGACCAACTCATCGGCTACGTAGGGTCTGACCCCGCCTACCCCCTGGACTACGGCTACGACTCCACAAACCTCTACACCGCCTGGCATTCGGCCGCAGGCGCCCACATCAAAAAGGGCATTTTCCCCTTTATCAACCAGCGCGTCACCAACACCCAAAACCAGTTCATCTCCGGCAATGCCGACCCCGTGCTCTGGCGCCCCCGCCTCCTGGGTGCGAGCAACCAAGGGCCCATCCAAGCGACGGTGGTGGTTTTTGACGAGAGTGTGCCGACCTCCGTGCTCCTGCAGTACCGCGAGAGCGGCAGCACCGTTTGGACCGCGGTCGACCTCTACGATGACGGCCTCCATGGGGATGGTGCCGCAGGGGACCGAACCTACGGCAACAGCTTCACCGTATCTGGGTCGGTCACCCAACTGGATTACCGCTTCGCCGCTCAAGACGTACAAGGCCAACTCGGTCAATGGCCCTGCACCTACGCCACCCACAGCCTCCACCCCTTCCCCGCCGTGGTCCTAAATGAAGCCCAATCCGCCAACCAAACCACCGTCTACGACCAGAATGGGGATGATTCGGACTGGTTGGAGCTGTACAACCTCGGAAGTTCGAGTGCCACATTGGTTGGCTTAACGCTCAGCGATGACCCCAGTAACCCCGGGGCCTTCCGCTTCAAAAGTGGAAGCATAGCCGGCAACGACCATCAAATCGTTTGGGCGAGCGATGATACTACCCAGTATGCGAACCATGCCGCCTTCAAGTTGAGTTCGGGCGGTGACTGGCTCGGCCTCTACTACAAGGACAGCAGCGGCACCTACCACCTTTTGGATGAAGTCCAAATTCCCGCTTTAGCACCCGACCAATCCTACGGACGCTTCACGGACGGCCATCCGCAATGGGTCATCTTTGATCAGCACCCCACCCCCTATTTGGCGAACGCCGGTGCACTCACAATGCCCGAAAACCGCGCCTCCACCTGGACTGCTCAACCCAACCCCTTCCAGGCTGGTACGTGGATTCAATCGTCCAAACATCCTTCTGCCCGCGTCGAAATCACCAATGCCCTCGGCCAAGTGGTTCAGACCTTTGAAGGTGCCGGACCCTTCTACTGGACCGGGGATGTGCCTGGGATGTACTGGGTAAGGATTTACGGGGAGTCGGGTGTGGAGGTGATTCAAATTGCACAGCAATAAGCTAGAGGGCTAGAGGGCTAGAGAGCTAGAGGGCTAGAGGGCTTTTTTACTTAAACGTTTAATCTCTTTTACCCTTGAACTTCGTGGTGCACCTTCGCTGCGCGCCGAAACTTTCTTTTACACCCCCTAGCTCCCAAGCCTCCTAGCCCTCTAGCGCGCCAAAGGCGCTCCCTAGCTCCCAAGCCTCCTAGCCCCCTAGCGCGCCAAAGGCGCTCCCTAGCCAAAAAAAAGACCGACCCCTCTCGGAGCCGGTCTCTTGACAGAAGCGAAGCTCCTGCGTTTAGGCCATTAAGCGGGTTTCCTCCGTAACGGGCGCTGCGCCGTCGTAGCGACCAGGAACGGGTTGGTAATCCAAGGCTTCGGTACAGCCAATTTCGGACGTGAAGTAGCCCAAAAGGGTCAATTCACGAAGTACGCTGAAGTAATGCAGACCTTCGGCCTTGCTGCGCGCTTCGTCCACTTTTTTGAGGATGTCCTCGCGGTAGAAGGCGGTGGCAGCAGTGAAGGTCGTGCCTGCAGCTGCGTCGGCAGCTTCGTCCAAGGCCACGAGGCCGGCATTGACGGCGTCGCGGTGTTCTTGACTGTAGCAATCGGCCAGCATGAGATCGATGAAGGCGCCTACGTTCGCATCGGCAGCTCCACCACTCTTCTCGGTGCGAGGGAGGATGGTGTCCGCAATGGCGTTCAGGAAGGCGATGCGCTCGGGGTCGCCGGTACCCACGCTTTCGGCGGCACGGGTGCAGGATTCAAGCAGGATGCTGGGGGCAATGAGGGTGCCGCCCAAAACCAGGGCCAAGCGCTGGACGGCCGCACGGCGCGTCATTTCAGAGCCCAGGGCGATTTCGCGAAAAGGTGCTTTCTGTTCCATTAGAGGTTGCCTTTTTTAAGTTCTTCCACAGCGAAGTTGGCCGCACGAGCCGTCAAGGCCATGTAGGTCAACGAGGGGTTCACGGCCGCCGCAGAGGTCATACACGCACCGTCGGTCACGAAGACGTTGGGAGCGTCCCAAATTTGGTTGTTCCTGTTGAGGACCGAATTAGAGGGGTCGGTTCCCATTCGGGCCGTACCCATCTCGTGAATGCCCATACCAAGTGCATAGTCCGAATCGTAGGTACCAACGTTCTTTACGCCGCAAGCCTCAAGCATTTCAGCGGCATCGTTGGCCATATCCACACGCATCTTCTTCTCGTTGTCCTTGAGTTCAGCGTCGATGGCCAGGACGGGCAAGCCCCACTTGTCGGTCTTGCTGCGGTCCAGCGTGACTTTGTTTTCGTGGTAGGGCAATACTTCGCCAAAGGCCGTCATACCGATGCTCCAATCGCCGGGGCGCGAGAGATCGTCCTTGAACTGGCCGCCGATGCCCAATTCGGCCACACCGCGGCTCCAGCCGGCACGTGAGGCAGAACCTTGGTAGCCAAATCCACGGAGGTAATCGCGGCTTTCTTGACCGGGCAGGTTGCGGAAACGGGGGATGTAGAAGCCGGTTGGGCGCTTGCCAAAGTAGTATTTGTCTTCGTAGCCCTCCACAGACCCCCCAGCGCCAACGCGGAAATGGTGGTCCATCAAGTTGTGGCCCAACTGACCCGATGAGGAGCCCAATCCCCCCTCCCACACGTCGGTGGCCGAGTTGAAGAGCACCCAGGTGGAATTCAGGGCGGAGGCATTCAAGAAGACAATTTTCGCCTTGTATTCGTAGGTCTGATTGGTTTCAGCGTCGAGCACCTCAACGCCCGTCGCCTTCTTCGTGTCCTTGTCGTAGAGAATACGCGTTACGATACTAAATGGACGCAAGGTTAAGTTGCCCGTGGCCATGGCCGGTGGCAAGGTGGACGATTGCGTGCTGAAGTAGCCGCCGAAGGGGCAGCCCAGCCAGCACTTGTCGCGGTACTGGCAATTTACACGGCCCGTATGGGGGACCGTAATGTTGGCCGAACGGCCGATAATCAAACGGCGCGCTTCGTTGTAATGCTTGCGCAATCGATCGGCCACATCCTTCTCCACAATGTTTAACTCCATGGCAGGAAGGAACTCGGAATCAGGCAGTTGAGGCAGGCCTTCGTAGGAGCCTTGAATTCCGGCCCACTTCTCCGCGTAGGAGTACCAGGGGGCAATGTCGTTGTAGCCGATGGGCCAAGGAGTGGCAATGCCCTCTTTGGCGTTGGCCTCAAAGTCCATGGCGCTCCAGCGGTAAGTCTGACGGCCCCACATGAGGGAGCGGCCGCCCACGTGGTAACCGCGGTACCAGTCAAAGCGCTTGACTTCGGTATAGGGGCATTCCTTGTCTTGGACCCAGAAGTGCGGGTTGATTTCGTTCAAGGGGTAGTCGCGGCGCAGGACCGGATTGTCTTCCTTTTGCTGGTTCGTGGCACGACCACGGTGGGGAAATTCCCAGGGATCCATGTTCGTGGTGGGGTAGTCCGTTACGTGCTTGACGTCGCGGCCACGCTCGAGCATCAGGACCTTGAGGCCCTTTTCGGTCAGCTCTTTGGCGGCCCAGCCTCCAGAAATTCCGGAGCCTACAACGATAGCATCGTATTCATTCGCGTTTGCCATAGGGGGTCTTAGTGATTAATCAAGGGTTGTTTCAGGACTTTGGCGTCCATGTTGGGATACAGGGCGGACATGCTCGAACGCAGCGAGGGCATGGGGTCGCCTTCAATCAGGTATTCTAGGGCCACATAGCCTTTGAAGCCGGTGGTCTGGATGGTGGTCATGATGGCGGGGTAGTTCACTTCTTGGAAGTGATCGGGTTCCATTCGGCCCGGAACGCCCGCCACGTGGTAATGCTTGATGTAGGGCCAATGCTTCTTGATGGTCGCGATGATATCGCCCTCCATAATCTGCATGTGGTAGATATCGTACAGGATGCCAAAGCTGGGCGAGGCCAAACTTTCCGCCAATTGGAAGGACCAGGCCGAATTATCCGCCATGTAGTCCGGATGGTTCACCTTGCTGTTGAAGACTTCCAAGCAGAGCTCAATGCCGTGCTCTTCAGCTAGTTCCACCATAGGACGCAGGCCTTCTATCGCGTTGGCCATCCCCTGCTCTTCCGACATGCCGCGGCGGTTGCCGGCAAAGCATATCAAGCGTTTGTACCCGGCTTTAGCGACCCGAGGAATCATCTCGCGGTAGCGCGAATGAAGGGCCGAATGGTGCTCTGGATGGATAAAGCCGTCCACGAGGTTCAGCTCCGCTCCATTGCACATGGAGGAATCCAGGCCGTGTTTCTTAAGGATGTGCCAGTCTTCGGGACCGACCAAGTCGATGGCATCAAGGCCCAGTTCGACCGCCGCTCCGCAAAGCTTTTCCAGTTCCCAGCCGTCCAAACACCAACGCGCGAAGCTCGTTTTGTAGCTCAAGTTCGCGGGGCGTTGGGTATTCCAGGCTAAGGCTGCCGTTTGCACCTCTCCCGCAAGGGCGGAACCCAACAAGGGCGCCGCCGCCAAAGTGGCGCTGGCTCCAGCAAGGGTTTTGAGGGCATTCCGGCGATCCATGCGTTTATGCCGCGTTGCGCTTGCGCATGTAGACGTAGAGGCCTGCAAAAGCGGCGCTCAGAACGATGGGCATGAAGAGCGTGGTGCGGAGAACCGTTCGGCCCGCTTCCACATCGTTCATGTCGCCCACGAGGCCTTCGTAGTAGCCGCCCATGGCTTGCATATAGAGCGATACGGCAAACATGCCCGCGGCGCCCATGACCGAAAGGCCTACAGCACCCGTGTTGGGCAAGTTCTCCGCGACAAAGCCAATCATGGTGGGCCAGAAGAAGGTCACGCCCAAGCCAAAGACCGCAGCGCTCACGAAGAGCATTCCGCCGTCTTGGGTGGCGAGCAAGTACAGACCCAGCGTAGAAACGACCGCCGAACCCAATAGCATGCCCGTAGGCTTCAAGGTCTTAACCACGCCTTCGGCAAGGCCACGGCCCAACGTCATGACGCCCGAAGAGATAAACAGGATCAGGATGGCGTTTTCAGACACCGAGTGCAGCAAAACATCGATGTACTGACCGGTGAAGAGTTCGGTAATGGCGGTACCCAGCATGCAGATCATCATGAAGAGGAAGAGGGGCTGGAAAAGGTTTTTGTACATGTCCGCCTCGGAAACGCCGGATTTGACGCGTTCGGTCACGGGGAATTCGGTCTTGCTGAACAAGTAGCCGTAGATGGCAAGCGGTAGCAGCATGGTGCCCATTTGGGCCTGCCAGTCCAAACCGAGATTGGTGAAGACAAAGCTGATGAGCGTGCCCAACACAATGCCGCCGGGGAACCAGAGGTGGAAGTGGTTGAGCTTGGTCGTTTTGTTTTCGGGATAAATGGACGCCACCAGCGGATTGCACACCGCCTCTACCATGCCGTTGCCCAGTCCAATCATTAGGGTGGACAGGAAGAGGCTCATGTAGCCATTGGCGAAGATGGTCAGCAGGATACCGCCCAAATGCATCAAGAACGCCAGGTACATCATGGGTTTCATGCCCAAACGGTCGACCAGCATGCCGCCGATCACCATGGAGATGGGAAAGCCCCAGAAGGCCGTCGCCGCAATCGTACTTATCTGGCTGTCCGTCAGGGCAAAATGGCCTTGCAAATCATTTAAAATACCGGCCCGAATGCCAAAACTCAGCGAGGTAACCACCAACGCAAAGCAGCTGGCGACGAATAAACTTCTGCGATCCATGTTGAGGTGTATAGGATTTTTAGATCTTGTAGTAGCCCGAATGTAGGGAACAAATTGTTACTTTGACACTTACTAAGGACAACTATTCGTGAAAGCACTTAAATACGGAATGATTGGCGGAGGACCAGGCTCCTTCATCGGAAATGTTCACCGCATCGCCGCACGCATCGACGGCCTCTACACCCTGACGGCAGGGGCCTTTTCGAGCGATTTTGCCAAATGCCAAGAGACGGCCGCCGAGCTGGGCGTCGCACGCCCCTACCCTACTTGGGCCGCCATGCTCGAAGCAGAAGCCCAACTCCCCGCTGACGAACGCATCCTTGCAGTTGTCATCGTGACACCTAATCACGTGCATGCTGCGCCCGCCATTGCCGCCCTGGACGCCGGCTTTCACGTTATCCTCGACAAACCCCTCTGTGTGTCCTTGGAGGAAGCCTACGCGCTCAAAGATGCCGTTCAGCGCGCTGCGCAGAAGGGCATTCACTTTTGCTTGACCCATACCTATTCCGGCTACCCCATGGTGAAGGAGGCGCGCGCTCGCGTGGCTTCAGGTGAGCTGGGAACGGTCCGAAAAATCTACGTCGAATACCCCCAAGGCTGGCTTTCAACCTTCCTCGAAGGCGAGGGCCAAAAACAAGCCGCTTGGCGCACGGACCCCACGCGTTCGGGCCGCGTCGGTGCCATGGGCGACATCGGCACGCACGCCTTCCAATTGGCCGAATACGTCTCCGGCGAAACCATCACCGAAGTCTGCGCCGACCTCCGCGCCGTCGTCACCGGCCGCGCTCTTGACGATGACGGAGCCGTCCTCTTCCGCACCGCTTCTGGCGCCTCTGGCGTGTTAATGGCCACCCAAGTGGCCGCCGGCGAAGAAAACAACCTTCGCATCCGTGTCTTTGGCGAAAAAGGCGGCCTCGACTGGCAGCAGGCCGACAACAACAGCCTCCTCCTGAAACCCCTCGAGGATGCGGTCCGAAAGCTCCGCGCCGGCGGCCCCGGTACCTTACCCGTCAGCCAAAAACACACCCGCGTGCCACCCGGCCACCCCGAAGGCTACCTCGAAGCCTTCGCCAACCTCTACCGCAACTTCGCCTGGCAAATTGCCGCGGACCGTGGGGAGCGCCCCGCGGATGCCGATTGCGACTTCCCTGGAATTCACGACGGGGTGCGCGGCATGGAGTTTATTGACGCGATCTTGCGTAGCAAAGGCACGTTCGTGCCTTTGAGCTAGGGAGCGCCTGCGGCGCGTTAGGGAGCTAGGGGGCTAATTGGAAAATGGTTTAAACGTTTAATCTCTTTTCTGTCCGTCCTATTTTTTCGAACTTCACTGCGCGCCCCTCCTGCACCCAAAAACAGACGAACAAACCAACTTACCAGCTAGCCCACCTCAAACATGAAAACAGTACAAGGACCTGCCATCTTCCTCGCCCAGTTTGCGGACGATGTCGCCCCTTATAATTCCTGGAAGAGCATTTGTGCGTGGGCGGCCAGCCTAGGCTACGAAGCGGTCCAGGTGCCCACCTGGGATGCCCGATTGGTGGACCTCGAAAAAATCGCCACCGACCCGGCGGCCGCCAAGGCTTGGCAGGCGGAGGCCCGCGAGGCAGGCGTCGAGATCTCCGAACTCTCCACCCACCTCCAAGGACAGCTCATTGCGGTGCACCCGGCGTACAGCGAACAGTTTGACGCCTTTGCCGCGCCCGAAGTGCGCGGCGACGACGCCAAACGCCAAGCCTGGGCCAAGCAGCAATTGCTTTGGGCGGCGCAGGCTTCGGCGAATTTGGGCCTTAAAGCGCATGCCACATTCAGCGGAGCCTTGGCTTGGCCCTACGCCTACCCCTGGCCCCAGCGTCCCGCAGGATTGGTGGAGGCAGCCTTTGAAGAGTTGGGCAAGCGGTGGAAGCCGATTTTGGACGCCTTCGATGCTGTGGGCGTAGACCTCTGCTTCGAATTGCATCCCGGCGAAGACCTGCACGACGGCGTGACCTTTGAACGCTTTTTGGATGCGGTGGACCACCATCCCCGCGCGAATATTTTGTACGACCCCTCGCACATGGTGCTGCAAGGCATGGATTATCTGGCGTTTATCGACCACTACCATGCGCGCATAAAGATGTTCCATGTGAAGGATGCGGAGTTCTTGCCGAGTGGCAAGGCGGGGGTGTATGGATCGTATTCGGGCTGGGTGGAGCGTCCGGGGCGCTTTCGGTCCGTTGGAGATGGCCAAATCGACTTCCAAGGCATCTTCAGCAAATTGGCGCAATACGACTACGAAGGCTGGGCCG
>Ga0255761_10001064_pt1 | contig 25417 bp, 29 predicted proteins | sample 071ome_29_FD_179961 | JGI IMG/M metagenome (GOLD analysis project Ga0255761, IMG submission 179961) | Coastal salt marsh microbial communities from the Groves Creek Marsh, Skidaway Island, Georgia - 071407BT metaG (version 2) | ecosystem: Environmental > Aquatic > Marine > Intertidal zone >... | reverse complement strand
GCGCGACTTCCCCTGAGGAGGGAACATGTCGGACACCGCAATCAAGCGCCCCGCAGGCGTCACGATCGTGGGCATCTTGACGGCCATTCTCGGCGTCATCAACATCGTTTTCGGTGTGTGGATGTTGATGTACTGGCTGGGAATCAAGCTCGGGACGCTCTTCGAGGGCCAAACCGTGTTCTGGCTCCTGTTCAACGGCTTCCTTGCCGTAGTAATGGGCCTGATCTACTTCTGGCTGACGCAGTTGACATTTGCCGGAAGCCAGACGGCCCAGGTACTCATCTCGGTCTTCGCCGTCATCAACATCGTCTTCGGGTTCTTCCACTTCGACTCAGGTGGTGCGGCGCAGATCGTCATCAACTTGATCGTCGTCCTGATCGTCAACACACATAAGGCGAAACTGTGGTTTAGCCAAACGGCCTAGCCCCACGGGCGGCCATTTTATTTCGAAAGGGCACTCGGATCATCCCGAAGGGGAACCGAGTGCCCTTTCGCATGTGCGCGAGCGCCCGTGGGCATGCGCACACGCGCCTGTGGACGTGAGGGCGGCACACACAGGCGGCCTAGAACTGCCCGTTTTCGGTTAGGCGAGAAACCCATCGGCCGCGGCCGGCAAGATCGTTACGGAATCTCCGACGGCAACGTCGGTGTCCAGGCCGTCAAGGAATCGCACGTCTTGGTCGTTCAGATACACGTGCATGAAGCGCCGAAGGCCTGCGTCGTCGAGGAGCCGCTGGCCGATACCGGAGTAGTTGATGTCGAGGCTCGTGATGACGTCCTGAAGCGACGCACCTTCGGCACTGACCAGCTCTCTTCCGTCGGTAAGGGAGCGCAGGATCATCGGTATACGAACATTGACGGACATCTCGAGCCCTCACTCTCATCAAAGTCCAGAAGGTAGGCGGACATAGTCAGAAGCGCTTCAGCGAGCACCATGATGCGGGAAACCATCCCCTATAAAGTCAGGATTAAACGGACAAATAGGACCTATTTGTGTCGCAGTTTGCTCTTCGTGTCTTGTTCCACTTGACCACGGCTGTGACGACCACCACGCTAGGGGCGCTGTGCTCTTCAGGGAACAGCGCGGAGGAACTGAAATCAAACGGTGGCGGCCTCCCGGCGGCCATCTCTCATGCATGGAGGCTTGAGTGGACGTCGTTAATCTCGACTACTCGCAATACCAAACTGTTTACAACATTCTCTCGTTCGCGCTGGCGTCCATGCTGGCGACGTTCGTGTTCCTGCTTGCTGTGACGGGCCGTGTTCTTCCCCGTTACCGCCAGGCCCTCGTCGTCTCGGCGATGGTCTGTCTGATCGCTGCCTACCACTACTGGCGGATCTTCGACTCCTTCAAGGGATCGTTCGTCGCCGTCGACGCTGGCGAGGCTGCCATGGCTCAGAACGCTATGGAATACGTCTTCGTGAACGGCGAAGGCTTCAACGAGGGTTACCGCTACGTGGACTGGCTGCTCACCGTGCCGCTGCTGCTGTTCGAGGCGATCGCCGTCCTCGCGCTGCCGCGTGCACTGCGCAAGTCCCTGCTCATGAAGCTCATCCCCGCATCCGCGCTGATGATCATCCTGGGCTACCCGGGCGAGATCGCGGTCGACACCGCTCCCAAGGCAATCTGGGGCGCGCTGTCCACCATCCCGTTCCTGTACATCTTGTACATCTTGTTCGTGGAACTCACGAAGGCGACAAAGACGCAGCCTGGCCAGGTGGCCAAGGACGTCAACGGCCTTCGCTGGCTGCTTCTTGCGACGTGGGGCGTTTACCCCATCTCGTACATGATCCCGATGTTCGGCATCGAAGGAGCAGACTCGTTCGTCTGGCGCCAGGTTGGGTACTCCATCGCGGACGTACTCGCCAAGTGTCTCTTCGGCCTGCTGATCTACAAGATCGCTCGCGAGAAGAGCGCTGTGGACTCGCCGGAGTTCAACGAGACCGAACTCGAAGAGGCACCCTCCAGCAGGTAGGGATCGCCCCGTCGAGTTCCACCCGAACGACGACAGCGGATCGGATGCTCAGCATCCGGTCCGCTGTCTTTTGTGTGAAGGGCTTGCCACTCGTCCCGACTACTCCTCGTCTTCCGTCATCGGGACGTCGTCATCGGAAAATCCGTAGAGGGCGGGGTCCATGCAGCGAACGAGCGATTCTTGAAGGAACGTGAGCCAGTCGTAGACATGAAACAAGCCTGATCGAGGATCGTCGTCCGGCAGCCCTGCGAGCTCCTCGTGATTGTCTTCAGAAATCTGAATGCGTGTGCCGATAGCGATGCGCGCATCGTTCAAAAGCCCAAGCCAACTGTCGGTCGACGTCACCGCGACCTTCTCTCCTGAACGTTCGATTTCTTCCACCACGGTCATTGCGTGCTGCATCTTCGACTGGCGCAGATCGTTCTCGGTGAATCGACGAAAATCCCGCGCATCATCGGGATCGTCGTATGCATCGGGTAGGAGTCGGGCCACTGCGGGGTCATCGGAAATTCCCACATCCCCATCGACCCAGCCCAATTGCGCCGCCAGTGGATCCTGATCAGGGGACGCTTCGGCCGGCTGCACGAGGTCCATCACTTGACGCGCCACGGACATCAGCAAGCCGCGTTCGACGTCATCAACGCGCAAGACAACGCGGCCGGTCGCGGTTCGCTGGAATCCGTACGTCATCGTCGCTGCTCGTCAATCGTCTCGTTGAAGCGTGGCCCACAGGCCGTAGGAATGCATGGCACTGACGTCACGCTCCATTTCTTCTCTCGTGCCAGACGAGACAACCGCCCTACCCTCGTGGTGGACATCGTTCATGAGCTTCTCGGCCTTCTCGCGCGAGAAATGGAAGTACGTCATGAAGACGTACGTGACATAGGACATCAGATTTATCGGGTCGTTCCACACGATCGTTATCCACGGACGCTGGGTTTCGACGACCCCGTCCACCTGTTCCTCAGGAGCAGCCTCCACGGGAATCGACGCATAAACCACGGCCTCAGTCTCGCAGGAGCATGCGACGGCGGCCACGCCCCCGTACGCTGCTGCCATGGACGAGGGCAACTGCGGGATCGACCTGGAGCGGACGCGTCAGTCCATTCCACCCCCTCGTGACGATCTCCCCTCTCGGCCGATTCTGGACCGGATCCGCGAATCCGTGATCGGTGACGATCACGTGATGCACGGTCCCTTCGGTCCCCGCCGTGTCACCTACGCCGACTACACCGCCTCCGGACGCGCTCTCGGATTCATCGAAGAATTCATTCGTGACGAGGTGCTCCCTCGATACGCCAACACCCACACCGAATCCAGTGGAACCGGACTTCAGACCACGCGCCTTCGGGAGGATGCTCGAGCGCGCATCAAGAAGGCCGTGAACGCCGGCGACGAGACGTGTCTGATCTTCTGCGGCTCCGGTTCCACCGCAGCTGTCAACAAGATCATCGGCCTGCTCGGACTTCGGATACCGGCCGACCTGAACAACAGGTACCACCTCAGCGATCACGTGCCCGCATCGGAACGACCCGTGATCTTCATCGGCCCCTACGAACACCACAGCAACGAGCTCCCCTGGAGGGAATCCATCGCCGATGTGGTCCCGATCCCCGAGGACGCCGACGGGCACCTCGATCTGAACATCCTTCGCCACCGGCTCGAGGAATTCAGCGACCGCCCGCTGCTGATCGGCTCGTTCAGTGCCGCCAGCAACGTGACCGGCATCGTCACCGACACGCACGCGATCAGCACGCTCCTGCATGAGCATTCGGCTCTCGCGTTCTGGGACTACGCCGCATGCGGTCCCTATGTCGACATCGACATGAATCCGCGCTGCGTTGAGCACCCCCTGTCCTACAAGGACGCCGTCTATTTATCCCCGCACAAATTCGTCGGCGGGCCAGGGACGCCCGGTGTCCTGCTCGTACGCCGTGAGCTCGTGACCAACACCGTTCCCGACAGCGTCGGTGGCGGCACCGTTGCCTACGTCAACCCCACCGAGCACCTCTACCTGACTGACCCTGAGCACCGGGAAGAAGCGGGCACCCCCGCCATCGTCGAATCGATCCGCGCCGGCTTGGTTTTCGACCTCAAGGACGCTGTGGGAGTCGATGTGATTCAGGCCCGCGAAGAAGACTTCGTGCGCCGCGCCATCGACAGTTGGAACACCAACCCAGCCATTGAGGTCCTCGGAAACACCGACGCCCAGCGCTTATCCATCACCAGTTTCGTCGTTCGTCGACCCAACGGTCGATACCTTCACCACAACTTCATCGTGGCGGTCTTGAACGATCTCTTCGGCATCCAATCGCGCGGCGGCTGCTCCTGCGCGGGTCCCTACGGTCACCGGCTGCTTGGCATCGACGTGGACCGGTCGCACGAATTCGAGCGCGAGATCAGTCAGGGCTGCGAAGGCATCAAACCGGGCTGGACCAGAATCAACTTCAATTACTTTATCTCCGAACCAGTATTCGACTACCTCGTCACCGCCGTGCATCTGACAGCGGAGTTCGGCCACCGTCTGCTGCCCTACTACCGGTTCGATGCCGCGTCGGGTTTGTGGCAACACCAGGACGGACCGATCGAACCTCCACTTCGATTGAAGCATCTGTCCTACGACGCGAACGGCCGACTGACCTACACCGTGCACAACGAGCGAGCACCCGAATCGGCTCTCGAGGGCTACCTGTCCTCCGCCTGCGCGCTGCTTCGCTCGCTAGCGGAGCCGGACCTCATCACTCATGTTCCCGGTGCTTCCGATGACTTCGAAGCCTTGCGCTGGTTCGACATAGCGCGCGTCTAGGCCCACTTCGCTCCGCCCGCCGCTTATCTCTTCTTGACCCGGATGACGAATTCCTGCGAGACCCCAGGGGCTAGCCCGCCCTTTGCTCGCGACACCACCCGGTAGGTCCACCGCTTCTTCGCCTTCTGGGCCTTCGCCTTGATCGTCACCCGACCCTTGGCATTCGTGCGTGCACCCTTGACCTTTCGCCAGGTTCCCTTCTTCAGAACTTGAAGAATCACCTTCTGCTTCGCTTGGGCCGGTCGCACAATCGCCCGGACCCGAATCGGGGCACCCGAAGAAACCTTCTTCGTCTTGGCTTTCGCGCTGACCGTTGCACCCACAGCGACCTCGGCGGCAGGGCTCTGCGATGCGGCTATGCCTGCGGTCTCCGGCACGGTCAGCCGGACCCGTCCTGAAGAGGGCAGCAGGACCTGGAACGCCACGGCACCATCCGGTCCGCTCGCCGCTACCTGCAGGGCTTGCCACTCTTCGCTTCCGGTGGGCTGGAATTCCACCGTCACGGGCACATCGGGTACCGGCGCGCCGTTGAACGTCACCCCTCCGGCAATGGATGTTGGTTGGCCGAAGACCGCTGCCGGGGTGACAGCGATCGCGACAACCGCTTCAGCCGGGGCAAGGGACTGCGCGTAACTCCTGATGCCCGGCCACTGCGCGGGGTTCTCACCACCGATGGTCCACAGGGCGGCAGCATTCAATCCGTACTGACCCACCAATTGCGTGCGCGCGAGCACACCGTCGGGCCCAACGAAATTGACCTGGCGCTTGGCCTGGCACGTCTGCGGTGTTCCCGACGAATCGGTCCAGTCCACATTCTTCGTGTAACGGAAGGAACTCTCTTGACGCACCGGATCCCATCGAACATCCGCTTCGGTCAGGCCGTAGCGCTCGAGTAGCGCAGGAATCTTGGCGGCCGTGACCGCGGCCATGGACGTTGCCGATCGGTACGCGCGCCTTTCTGACGCCGAACCACTCTTGCTCGGACATACGCCGGATAGCCGGTAGCCGCCGCCGGGCTTCGTTCTGGTCCTCGCTCGGCCGTAGGTGGGCACTCCGATTTGCAACTTGGCGGGATCCATCACCGTGACGGCGTGCTCGACATTCGCGCGCACCCAATCAATAGGAGCGATCGGGCCGATCGACCTCACCGTGTAGTCATACGCCATGATCCGAATTCGATCCACGTGCGGAGCAATCCCCGGAATGTTGTAGACCCAGTAGCCGTACCGACCACCGCAACGATTTCGTGTGTCGCACGGTCCCGGCACCGTCGCGGATAGCAATTTTCCCTGCGCATGAAGCGCGGCGCCCAATTCCGCAACGAACGTCGTCCAGTTCGGCAACGTGGCATCCCACGTCTTGCTGCCGTCGACGAACGCGAAGTTCTCATAGTCGAGATCAAGCCCGTCGTAGCCATTGTTGACCACCAGGGCCACAAGGTCTGCCACGTGCTGACCTCTGAGAGCTGGGTCGGCCAGCGTGGCAGCCATTCGCCCCTTGCCCGAGGCATCGGCGATAGCGGGGATGACCACCATCCCCGCGGCCCGCAAGCGTTCCATCGCCCACGCCACGTTGGCGCTGCCGTTGGTGAAGTTGGGATTGAGTGCCACTTGAACACCGCCGCCTTTGCGGGCGATCGCCGAGTACCAGAACGGGGACACGTCTTCGAAGAGATCGGCATTGGCGACGGCACTGTCGATTCCAACGCTTCGACTCGGGGAGGTCATCCAGTACGGCATCCATCCACTGATCACCCTGTCGGGCGTGTTCGCTTGTGCAGGTGACGCGGCACCGACCTGTCCCACCAACAGGCCTGCGATCAGGGCGGTAAGGGTCAACACGATGGGGGGAAGACGACGCATCCAAGCATTGTGCGTCATAGCGACCCTCGGGCGTCGAACCCGGGGGGTGCGGGAGTGTCTGCCCTAGCGCAGGACCCGGCCGATATCCCCCGCTGCCCGAGAGACCCGAGGACCCACCTCGGATTCCTCGAGCTCACGGAAGGACACCACCCCCACGCTGGCCTCAAGACCCGGAACACCCGTGACGGGAGAAGCGAGTCCAAACACCCCCGGTGCTCCGTCTTCGCTCGCCACAACCCACGGAGGGTCCAGCGGCCTCGTTCCAGCTGTTCTCGCAGCCAAGATGGCTCGGCCGGCTGCGGCAGCCTCCAGCGGGCTGCGGCTACCGACGCGATACGTCACGTGCATGTCCGATCGGGTTGGCTCGGCGACGAGAGCGGCGACAGACTCCCCGCCATCGACGAGGCAGAGATAAGCGGTGCATCCGACGGCGTCCGACAGCATCCGGAGCGCAGGGAACGCCGCGTCTCGAACAACGGGCTGTAATTGGCGACCCATGGCAAGAACGCCCAGACCCAGCCGACAACGCCCATCAGATCCTCGCCGGATCAACGCGTGCTGTTCCAGGGTGACGACCAATCGGTACACCACCGTGCGTCCGATTCCCATCCGCCCAGCGATCTCGGTGATGGTCAAACCCTCGGCGGAATCTGCGACCTCCTCAAGGACCCGAAGCCCTCGATCGAGCGTTTGTGACGTTTCGGCGGCCATGAGGTCAGCCAACCATGCATGCCAGCGACAAGCGAGGGGCGGGCCAATGGCCCGCCCCTCGTCGACTCTGTTGTGTCAGCTGGTGATGACCGACTCAGACCTTCGCTACGGACTTCACGCGGAAGGCCGCGACGATCTCGAAGATGCCGATGATGATCAGCCAGATGCCGGCGATCCAGACCACGACTCCGTAGGACGCCACCGGGTTCACGAGGACGATCACGCTGCCGATGAGCAAAATGACACCGAAGAAGATGTTCCACCCGCGTCCGTCCTTATGCGAGAAGCCCTCCAGAAGAGCGGCGAGTCCTTGGAAGAGGAAGGCAACGCCGATGAAGATTCCCAGCAGCCACTCGCCACCCAAACCAGAGTCGGCGCGGGTCGCCAGAAGGCCCAGGAAGACAGACAGGGCACCGGTGATGAAGTAGAGCGTGCGCATCCCACCGGTCAGTCCAGGAGCAAAGCCGCGAACGACGCTGAAGATGCCGGACACGATGAGCCAGATGATGAAGATCACCGCCAGGAGCTTGCCGGCCGACGCCGTGTTCACGACCGCCCAGATTCCCAGGATCAAAGTGACGGCTCCCAAAGCGAGCAGGATCCACCAGTTCTTGCCGACCGACCCCATCAGGTCGTCGTCTTCGACTATTACTACGTCCGAGTTCGACATGCGCGTCCTCCCGATGCCGGCGAAGGGGTGTCTCCCCAAATGCCGCCCCAATGCTAGGGGCGATAGCCCGAATTTTGGGGATCTCACCCCGCGATAAGCCCCGATTTCCGGCGATCGGGCCCTAGTTCACTCGTCGATCCGCCACATTTCTGGGTCCAACCAGGTCTCGACGATGGTCTCCAATTCGCCCGATTCGGACAATTCCGCAAGGGCGCGGTCAACGCAGGCCACGAGGGGGTTTCCCCCCACCATGGCGAAGGACAGCGCAATATCCGGAGGATCGACACCGGCAACATTGGAGACGTCGATGTCCGCGATGCTTTCGAGCCATTGCCGTGTGGGCTCGTCGATGAGCTGCGCATCGGTGACGATTCGTGCCTCCTGCATCTCTGATCCCGCACGTGCCCACATCGCCAGTCCCCCACCCTCGGGGATCCATCCCTTGCCCAGGAGCCATGGCCGCCCCGTTCCTTGGACTGGTGCGGCGAAGCGCAAACTTGATGGCTGTGTCTGTTGGCTGACTCCAAGAAGGACCCGGCGGGCTTCGTCATCGGGGACATCGAGCACCGTGGTCGTCTCCAAGTACGGGGTCGAGTACGCGATGGCCGGATACTCTTCGGGGCGAGCGACGTATCCGTCCACCGCTAAGTCGAAGTCGAGAAAGCTTCCGGTGAGAACATCCTCGGCCGGTGCGAACTCCCACGTCACTTCCTGCGGTCGAAAGCCCAGCTGTTCAGCGACGGCGTAGGCGAGTTCTGATTCGAGCCCTAGCCGGTCTGCGGGCTCATCGGAAAGAAAATACGGCGGGGCTGGCGCAGCCGACGTGGTGAACGTCAAGGCTCCGGGCTCGACAGTCGTCAAGTTCGGCTTGGAACATGGATCCAGAAGAACAATTTCTGTTTGGTCGTCATCAGGCGGGGGCGCGGCGCCCGCAGCACCGCCGGAGGCATCATCACTCGCGCATGCGCTCAACAGAACGCATCCGAGAGCAAGGACTAGCGGACCTCGCACCTGTCAGTCTCCGCCCCGCGGCAGCGAGGCATGGATCTCTTGGCATTCGGGGCAGATGGGGAACTTCGACGGATCACGCCCAGGCGTCCACTTCTTGCCGCATAGCGCCGTGACTGGCTTACCGGTGACTGCACTCTCGACGATTTTGTCCTTCTCGACGTAGTGGGCGAACCGTTCGTGATCGCCGTCGTCGACCGAGGAGGTGCGCTCCTCAACAAGCGTGTCGCCACCCGGCGAGGCAAGCGGCTCGACAGGTCCGGTATCGGTCACTCCTTGAGTGTACGTGTTCGATCCCGCGCCCAGACTTTGAACTCACCCCAGACATTCACCCCAGATCCTCACCCCCTAGCCGCCATGCGGCCCGCCCACGACCAAGATCTCCCCATGAGCACCTTCATCGATCCTGTCCCGCAGGATGTTGCTGACCCGACCACGGATTACCCGGCGAACGCTTTCGCCTTCCGCTACGTGCTGCCCGCCCTTCTCGAAACACCCGGGCGGCGTCTTCTCGAAATTGGCGTCGGCCAGGGGGCCGCGCTGTCAGTGTTCACCGACTCTGGTTTCGAGATGTCGGGATTCGATATCGACCATGCATGTGTTGTTCAGACACAGAACCAAGCGATAGCCCTCGGTCTCGATGCCGAGAGATTCACTCACGGCGATCTGCGGGAGCCCGCGTCTTATCGCTCGATCTGTACGGAGGGACGATTCAACGGAATCGTCGCCATGGGCGTCCTGCCGCACATCGCAGACAAGGAATCGAGCATCCGCAATCTCTTCGACCTCACCGAACCGGGTGGTCAGGTATTCATCGAGTTCAGGAACCTGCTCTTCGCCATGTCCACCTTCAATCGCTTCACCCACAGTCTGTTCATGGATCAGCTGCTGCACGGGGTCTCTCCATCCGTACGCGACGCGGTCGACCACGAACTCGCATTACGCCTTCGCATGGACGTTCCCGGTTCCGTTGCGCGATCGGCCGACGCAGGCGATGACATCCTCGAAACTTTCGACAATCCCTTGACGGTTCCCGCACTATTCGCCGACGCCGGTTTCGACGATGTTCGTGTTCACTACTTCCACTACCACGCAGGCATGCCCTACCTGCAGTCAGAAGATCCCCATGAATTTCGACGTGCGGATGTGGCGCTGGAAGATGATTCCTCTGGGTGGCGTGGCATGTTCCTCGCATCTGCCTTCGTTATTCACGCACGACGGCCCGCCGAGTCGCCGCCGGATGCTCGGTAGCGTGTTTCAACCCCGGTTACACCATCAGATTTGATACCCCCTAGGGTATATACATGACAACGCAGAATCTGACAGAAGAAACCTTCGCCACCGTCGTGGGTGGCAACGACATCGTGCTCGTCGACTTCTGGGCATCCTGGTGTGGCCCATGTCGGACGTTCGCCCCGGTGTTCGAGAAGGTCGCCGAAGCGAATCCCGACATCGTCTTCGCCAAAGTCGACACCGAGGCCGAGCAGGGACTTGCCGGCTACTTCCAGGTCAGCTCGATCCCCACTCTGATGGCTATCCGTGACGGCGTCGTCCTGTACTCCCAGGCGGGGGCACTCCCGCAACCGGCGTTGGAGAACCTGGTGCAAGCGGTGCGGGACGTGGACATGGACGACGTCAAGAAGAAGCTCGCCGAGGACTCCGCCAGCGACCCTTCCTAGGGCCGCGGCTTGGCCGCCAAGGTGCGGCGCCGCGCCGCTAGGGTTCGGGGGGTGAGCGAGACGATCGACCTGCGGGGCCGCGATTTCCTCGCCGAGGAGGACTTCTCGGCCGCGGAACTGACGTATCTGATCGACCTCGCCGAGCAGCTCAAGCGCGAGCGGCACACAGGACACGAGAAGCAGCGCCTGCACGGTCGAGGCCTCGCGCTGATCTTTGAAAAGACATCGACGCGAACACGAGTGTCCTTCGAGGCAGCCATTGCTCAGCAAGGGGGCTTCAGTTCGGTCCTGGACCCGTCGTCGAGCCAGATCGGACACAAGGAGTCGACGGCGGATACCGCCAGGGTCCTGTCACGGGTTTTCGACGCGATCGAATATCGCGGCGCCAACCATGCGACGGTCGTCGAACTCGCCCAACACGCGACCGTTCCGGTCTTCAACGGGCTGACCGACAAGTGGCACCCCACCCAGACGCTCGCCGACTTCTTGACGATGAGGGAGCACGCGCGCTCAGCCACCACGTCCTTCGCCTACGTCGGAGACGCGCGCTTCAACATGGGCAACTCACTGCTCGTCAGCGGGGCGATCCTCGGCAGCGATGTCCGCATCGTCGCTCCACAATCCCTATGGCCGGCTGAGGACGTTCAACAGATCGCGCAGGAGCGCGCAGAGGAGTCCGGAGCTCGAATCACGCTGACCGAGAACGTCGATGACGGCCTCACCGGTGTCGATTTCGTCCATACCGATGTGTGGGTGTCCATGGGAGAAGCAAAAGACGTGTGGGCCGAACGGATAGAACTGCTGCGCCCCTACCGCGTGGATTCAACGCTGATGTCGAAAGCAGCCCCCGGCGCGGCATTCATGCATTGCCTTCCCGCCTACCACGACACCAACACCGACATCGGTCGGTTTGTCGCCACAGAATTCGGCCTCAGCGACGGAGTCGAGGTGTCCTCGGAGGTGTTTGACTCCCCCGCCAGCATCGTCTTCGACCAAGCGGAGAACAGGCTGCACACGATCAAGTCCGTCCTCGTTGCGACTATGCAGGGTGGACAGGACTCACTGTCTGCTTCGAGATCTGACTAGCCGAGGCTCCGATTAGCTGAGGCGGGCTCGCAGTTCGCTCAACTGGTTCCACATCTCACCGGGCACGCGATCGCCGAACTGCTCGAAGTACTGCTCGGTGAGTTCCGCCTCCGCTCTCCACGACTCCGCATCCACTCGGAACAACTCCTGCACGTCGTCGTCGCTGAGGTCGACACCGTCGAGGTTCAACTGATCGATCACGGGCAGGAGACCGACAGCACTCTCGACGGCGTCTGCCTTCCCACCAATTCGCCGAATAATCCAGTCGACCACCCGCGAGTTATCACCGAAACCCGGCCAAATGAATCGTCCGTCGGCGTCACGACGAAACCAATTCACCGAATAGATGCGAGGAAGGTTCGCAGGTTGCGTGAACGAGCCGACCTTGAGCCAGTGGCCCCAATAGTCCGCCATGTTGTAGCCGCAGAACGGCAGCATGGCGAAGGGGTCGCGACGCAGCTCCCCGAGATTGCCTTCCGCCGCCGCCGTCTTCTCACTGGACATCGTCGCGCCCATGAAGACGCCGTGCGCCCAATCGCGCGACTCCGCCACCAGGGGAACATTCGTTGCCCGCCGACCGCCAAACAAGATCGCATCGATCGGAACTCCCGCGGGGTCTTCCCAGTTGGGTGCGATCGTCGGACACTGCGCCGCAGGGACAGCGAAGCGCGCATTGGGGTGACTCGACGGCTCCGCCGAGTCCGGCGTCCAATCCCGTCCCTTCCAATCGATGGCGTGCGCTGGTGGCACTGGTGTCAAGCCCTCCCACCACACGTCTCCGTCGTCCGTCAACGCAACGTTGGTGAAGATGCTGTTGCCCCCTTCCAGGGTGCGCACAGCATTCGCGTTGGTGTCCATGCCTGTTCCCGGAGCAACGCCGAAGAAGCCGGCTTCGGGATTGATGGCGTACAGCCTGCCGTCCTCGCCGTACCGCATCCAGGCGATGTCGTCGCCGATCGTCTCGACCGTCCACCCCGGTATCGAGGGCTCGAGCATTGCCAGATTGGTCTTTCCACAGGCAGAAGGGAACGCCGCGGAAATGTGGAAAACATCGCCGTCGGGTGACGTCACTCGTAAGACGAGCATGTGTTCAGCAAGCCAGCCCTCATCACGCGCCATCGCCGACGCGATGCGGAGTGCGTAGCACTTCTTGCCGAGCAGAGCATTGCCGCCGTAACCACTCCCGTAGGACACGATTTCGCGCGTCTCGGGAAAGTGGACGATGTACTTCGTGTCGCTGCACGGCCACGAGACGTCTTGCCTCGCGACTCCAGCGTCATCGATGAGCGGAAAGCCCACCGAGTGCAGACATGGAACGAAGTCTCCAAACTCCCCGATCTCCTCCAGAGCCGGTGTTCCCATGCGCGTCATGATGTGCATGCTCAACACCACGTACGGCGAGTCCGTGATTTCGACGCCTAGTTGAGAGATGCGAGAACCCAGCGGACCCATGGAAAACGGAATGACATACATGGTGCGACCACGCATCGACCCGGCGAACAGACCGTTTAACGTGGCGCGCATCTCGCTGGGATCGGCCCAATTGTTCGTCGGGCCCGCATCGACTTCCCGTTGCGAGCAGATGAAGGTCCGCTGTTCGACGCGCGCAACATCGCTCGGGTCACTTCGTGCAAGGAACGAATTCGGTCGATGCTTTGGATTCAGCTTGGTAAGGGTTCCGGCATCGACCAGTTCCCCCGTCAATCGGTCCCATTCGTGGGCAGACCCATCGCACCATTCGATGCTGTCTGGCTGCGTTAACTCCGCGACTTCCTCGACCCATTCGAGAAGTTGCTTGTTACGTGTGGGAGCGTCCTTTAATCCCTGTAATGCCATCGTGACTCCGTTGTCCGATCGAGTTGGGTAACCCGTGGCGGGTGGGAAGGCCTCGAGACTGCCGCTTGGGACGCCAATTCGCACCTCGACACCCGTGTGTAAACGCTGTCTTGTGAGCAATGGCACAGGGCCGGTGTGACGTGGCTAACGAGTGGACCGATCCAACGGACAATCTGCCGTCTAGAGCCGGTCGAGGTACGGAGCTCGTGGCGTCGAGATCGCTTTTCGGACCATCCGCGCGAAGGCCTTCGCCCCTTCCGGGCGCAGGTGGTAACCGTCCGCGTACAAGTACTCAGGGTTCTTGGAGGCCACGGAGTTCCAATCCACCAGAACAACCCGGTCGCTCCGGAACTTTGCGTCGCACCGGCGCAGCATCCGGTTATTCACGTCTTCCCAGGCGCGGGGAACCTTGACGTTAACCAAGTACACCGTTCTTGTCGGTCCGGCTGCGCGAACGAGCCGGCGGCACATCTTCAGGGTGTAGGTCCCGTTGGTTCCCAAGTGGACGACCACGTGCTCGGGGAGGGAGGCTCCTCGTTCCCGAACAAGCCCTGGACCCACAGACGCCTGGCGACTCACAGCAGCATCGACCTTCGTGACACCGGCCGCCTTCAACTGAGACTTTGCACCGAGCATCACTGAGTCACCGATAGCCACGGCATCCAATTTCCGATGCTCATCGGCGTGGACCCCCTGCGCGGCCACCACCGTCGGCAGACTCACCGCCAACGCCGTAACTGTGATCACCGCAGACCGAACGAGCCGCATAACGCTACGACGCATGGGCAGCCACCACGGATCCCATCCTGGACACAACTTCGGCAAGGATCGCTTCCGACGTCGCGCAATTGATGCGCACGTGCCCGACACCGGGAGAACCGAACGCCGATCCGGATGTCAGCGCGACCTTGCCTTGCTCCCGGATCACCTCGGCGGGGTCATCGCCCAGCCCTTCCACGCGCACCCAGGCAAGGTAGGACGCCTCCGGCCAGGTCATCGACACTCCAGCGATGTCCTGGAGTGCGGTGAACAACTGACGACGACGACTATCCAACGCACCGAGCATCTCGCGTCGCCAGGGCGCCCCTTCCCGATACGCCACGAGACTCGCCAGGACGCCGAAATGCCCCACGAGATACGTCACTTCGGTTGGTAGACGCTCGCGTAATCGCTCGACTACGGTCGGCGCTGCCACCACTTGAGCGCACTTCAAGCCGGGGATATTCCACGTCTTCGATGCCGACATGATCGCTACCGCGTGTAGGTCAGCGACGTCGGCGGCAGCTTTCAAGAATGGTGTGTGCTGTGCCCCCGCGAGCGTCATCGGGGCGTGCACTTCATCGGCGATAACGAGGACATCGTGCTCGGCGGCAAGATCGGCGATACGGCGCAGATCCTCCACGGCATGAACCGTCCCGGTGGGGTTGTGCGGTGAGCACAGCAGGTAGGCCTGAACCGATGGATCGGCGAAGGCCTCCGCGAGCCCCTCCATGTCCAACCGGTAGCGACCAGCATCCGCGATCAACGGAACGCTACGCAAATGTCGAGACGCGACTTTTTCCACGGTTGAGAAGAACGGCGGGTAGACCGGCGGGTTGATCACGACGGTCGACTCCGGATCGGTGAGGTGGAGCAGTGATTGCCCGACGGAACTCATCACGTCAGCGAGCACCGTCACGTTGCCCGGATCGATCTGCCAGTTCCACTCGTCGCTGGCGAACTCGGCCAGGGCCGCGGGGACGTCGTCCGCCCACCGATACCCGGTGTCGGAGTTGTCCACGGCACTTCGGAGAGCGTGGGCGATCGGCTCGGCCAGCGTGAAGTCCATCTCGGCAACCCACGCCGGCAGGACATCCGACGGATAAGTGCGCCACTTCGCACTGGAGCGGCGCCTCAACTCCTCGAGGGGCACCTCGTCGATGGCCATGAGACAAGCATGCCAAGGGTTGTCGCGTTCGAACGACCCCTCACGGTCTACGCCTCGAGGACGCCTCTGACCACGCTGTCCGTGCTGTGCGTGACGTCACCGTCGAATTGCTCGAGGGATATGTCGACGACGGGGAACGTCTCCATGTCCATCCCGCCAGGAAGGGAGAACTCCTGCACATCGCCAGTTCCGAGAACACCGATGGACACCATGGAGTCGGCTTCGGGGGTGAGCATCCACACCTCGTAGTAACCGTCCGGTTCCGGCAGGTCGGGCACGTCGATGACCAGCGTGGGGCCGTCGGCCGTCTCAAGCACCTGCGCGACGCCGCTCGACTCCTTCCCCGGAAGGGGTTCCAAGGTGGCCTGTGCGATGGCGGGAGCGGGCTCGGACTGGTTCATCACCACCGCAGTGCCCACACTCCCTGCCAAGAGACCGACCGCGGCGGCCAGAGCGAACCAACCCATCCGAGCGCCACGCGGGGCGGCCGGCGGACGGCTGATCTGTTCGTCGGAGTCGATCTCCGCAGCGATCCGATCCCACAGCTCCTCTGGTGGAGCCACCGGCTTGTCCTCGTCGGTCACCGACCGAGCACTGTGGACGATGGCACCGAGTTGATCGACCTTCGCCTGACACGAAACGCACGACCGCACGTGATCGTCATCTCGTGCCGACACACTCTCCCCTAGGGCGAGGAGTGCGATGGTGTCCTCGTCCACGTGACTCATCTGCTCGTCGTCTTGGGCATTTCCGTTGCCCTCATGCTGCGACACCGTCCACCTCCAATCGATCGCGGAGCCGGGTCAACGACCGGCGTATGTGACTCTTGACCGTGCCCAGCGGCAAGTCCAGCAAGCTGGCTACCTGGGCGTGGGTCATGTCCTGATAAAAGCAAAGCTCCAGAATGCGTTTCTGCGGCTCACCGAGCCGGGCGATCTCGTCCGCAAGGAGTACGCGATCCACCGCGCCGTCCACCGCATGATCATGTTGTTCTTGATCGGGAACCTCATCAACCGGATCAGGCACCCGACCGCTCGCCCGGTAGTGATCCACGATCTTGTTCCGAGTGATCGCGAGCAACCAGCCGGGAAGGCTTCCCGAATTTGGATCGAACCGCTGCCGCCCTTGCCATGCGGCCACGAAGGCCGCTTGGGTCACGTCCGCAGCGTCATCGTCGTTGCGCAGGCTTCGCCGGGCAACCGAATACACCAGCGGCGACCACCGGTTATACACCTCCCGGAAGGAACCTTCGTCTCCACGCGTGAAAGCTGCCGCGATTTCCGCATCCGCTTCCGAGCGCACCGATGGCCTTTCCGAGGTCGACGACTTCGTTCCTGGGGCGAGGTCAGCACCACGAACGTCCACGTTGGACATGCTCATGATGCCACCTCCTCCCGAGGCTCTCCATCAGCTTCGCCGACGACGAGCGGTACGGCTGTCACGACCACGTTCTCGCGATATCCGTCACCATCGCGGTCGAAGTAGCCGATGCAGGAAATCAACGTAAGACGCTCAGGTCCGTTCTCCGCGAAAAGGTCCGACGTCGGCAGCAAATTCTTGGCGACCACCTCGCGTGCGACAACTTCGTAGTCTCGCAATGAGCCATCGGCCAGTTCTACCTCGATGGCATCCCCCATATCGAGGCCTGCAATCGAGTAGAAGGCACCGGCACCCTGGTCAAAGCCATCCCGGTGACCGACGATCACAGTGGAGCCCTCTCCCTGAGCCGGGTCCGAACCGAACCGGTACCAACCCACTCTCGAAACGTCTTCGGGAATCTCGACCGATCCGTCCTCGTAGATACCGACGGGATCAACGGGAGCGCGCACGCCGAGTTCGTCGATGGCCACACTGACGGGGGCATTGGGTGCGATCACCGCCCGTGGCTCCACCGGTATGCCTATCCGTTCGACGTCCGGGCCAGCCACGTTGGGAGCGGCTGATGCCGGCTCTGGCGCCGCATCGACGGATTGACCGATGGCTAACCCTGGCCGCTCACCGACGGATTCGACAGATTCGGCCGAGTCGCCCACTGCGACGAGCCCCGCCCATGCGACAGGTGCTCCGACCAGCAGCATCAAGCTGCCGATCAGCACCACAATCGCAGGGCGGGGTCGTCGCATCATGTCTACCTTGCTCGGGCGAAGCCGCTACGCGCGCTGACGCGCCACACGCGCCATCGCACCCATAGCTCCCAGAGCGCCAAGTGCCATCAGACCAGCGGTCCAAGCGGGAAGCTGACCAGTGGCAGCCGTGGAGCCGCCGCCGGCAGCGACACCGGCCGGTGCGCCGTCGAGACCGTCAATGACCTGGACAGCCAGAGCGAGATTGCCCGCCTCAGCCGATCCCCAGGCGTACACGATGGTGTTCGTGCCCTCACCGAGGGACAGATCGGCCGGACCGATCGCGACGGTGTCGGTGCCCTGCAAGACGACATCAGCGGTGTACGAGCCGGCGGGCACGTCAGCAATAGCCTCTTCCGGGTTCACCAGGTTCTCCACCAGGACGGCGCCGTCGGCGCGGATGTCCACGGCCGGAGCAGCGGCAAGATGGCGGACCGTCAGACGGGCGTCACCGGCAGCAACTTCGGAGATGTCATTGACGAAGACGTTCAACGCAGCGTTGCCGTCAGCGTCCAGGTTCGCGGTCACAGTCGCATTGGCGCCACCGGGGACCTCAACACCGGCAGCCTCCAGCACCGCCGTGCCACCGTCCGGTCCCTCACCGTCGGCGTAGACGGCAAGGTCGTAGGTTCCTTCGGGCACTACCAAGGTCTCGAGCGACCCAGGCGTGAAGTTGTCGATCAGCATCGCGTCGCCCGCGTATACGTCGACGACGTCAGCGCCGGCACCTTCGGGGATTCCATGAAGTACAGAGACAGTCGCGTCCATGTCTCCTCCGTGGCCATCGGCCATAGCGGGACCTGCGGCGAAGCCCGCAACTGCCAGGGGGAGGGCAAGGGCGGCCACGGCGACCGCGCCTCGGCGGACCGAGCTGCGGCCCGCACTACGTTGAAAATCTTCCATGATCGGCTCCTAGGAGTGTCTGTAATGACTCCGGCCACACGACCGGCTACCTAGGAATACGTCCCACGGGACGGCTATGGATGCACCCCGATCGAACTTTTTTCAGGCGAGCGACAAAAACAGCTTTTCGAGCTCCTCCGGCGTCATCGGGGCCTTGTCCCCGTCTTCCCAGCACTGCTTCAGCCCGCTGGCGACAACCTTGAAACCAGCCCGGTCCAAGGCCTTGGAGACGGCCGCCAGTTGGGTAACGATCTCACCGCAGCTGCGGTCGTCTTCGATCATGTTGATGACACCGTCGAGCTGCCCCCGCGCCCTCTTCAGGCGCAGCAGAACGTCGCGGCTAATCGCTGGATCTATCTCCATGACCCCATGCTACCCCAATACCCTCTGGGGTATTGTCTCGAACATGGAACACAACCACGGAACAGCCGTTCAAGAGCCCCTCGCGCCCCTGGCACGCAACCTGCGTCAGGCCATTCCGGAGGTCTACGCGGGCTTCAAGGAACTGCACTCGAGTGCCATGGCAGACGGCTCCCTACCCCTGAAGGTCAAGGAACTGATCGCGTTGACCCTGTCGATCGGCTCCCAATGCGACGGCTGCATCGCAGCACATGCTCGTAGCGCCTCTCGGGCCGGGGCCACCAAGGAGGAGGTCGCCGAGGCCATCGGCGTCACGTTCCTCATGCAGGGAGGGCCGGCAACGGTGTACGGACCACGCGCCTACGACGCCTTCTGCGAGTACTACGACGCCCAACATCCCTCACCGGGTGGTGAGTCCTGAGCGGCTCCGTGCCCGGGAAGATCGCCCTTGTCGGTAGCGGCGAGTACCTGCCCGAGATGCAGGACCTCGAGGAGTGGCTTCTGACCGACAAGCCGCCTCGCTATGTGCAGTTGGCTACGGCAGCGTCTCTGGAGGGCGAGGAATCTCTTCGCCGCTGGCACGATTTGGGAGCTCGGGCAGCCGAGCGACTCGGTGTCGAGCAGGTCGTTGTCGACGTGCGAACCCGACAGGACGCAGAGAACCCCGACTACGCCGAGGCGATCAGCGGTGCCGGCCTGATCTATCTGTCCGGCGGCAACCCCAAACATCTCACCCGAACACTGATCGACACTCCGGTGTGGGATGCCATTCATGGAGCCTGGAGACAGGGAGCGTCTCTCGCGGGTTGCTCCGCCGGCGCCATGGCCCTCAGCGGCTACGTGCCGGATATTCGACACCCCCGCTCCGGCGGTCAAGACGGCCTCGGCCTCGTTCCCGAACTGCGGGTCCTTCCCCACTTCGACGTCTACGGCAAGTGGATTCCGGACATCGTCATGCGGCCCCTCCTGAGCGACTCCACGACAGTTATCGGCATCGACGAGCAGACGGCGTTCCGTGCCGAACCTCCCGAGGACCTCGAGCAGCCGTGGTCCTTTCGGGGCGTGGGGCGGGGATCGTGCTGGCGCATCGAAAGTGACCGCAAGTACCGCGTCAACTCACCCATGGAGCTATCGGTCGTGTAACGGACGAATCGCGTCGGCGATTATCGACCCACCCTTCGCGCATCTGAGCCCTGTGGCGCATTTCCCCTAACTCTGCGCCATCTACGACGCTTCCCGCCCTCCATCCACTACCCGGGCAAGCTGCGCGCACTGATCCCGCGCCACCGCCTGGGTGTACTTCGCAAAATCCCACTCCTCATCCGGCACCGCCGCTATCTCCTCGACGCTCAGCGTTTCCAGGGTTACCGCGAAAGCGGCTGTTTCCGACAGGGCCTCGACAAGCGAGGCGAACCGATCGTCCGCGGCGAACACCCGCCGCGCTGCCTCGAGGCGAACCTGTGCCCGCTCGGCGTACTCCGCACGCTGATCGGGCGAGGCTTCGAGCGCGGACACCACCGGCTCGCCTTCCTCGTTCCATCCGCAGGCGAGAGCAGCGTCTTCCTCGATCGATGCCGAGGAGCATGCACCGATCGTCAACACGGACACCACTGCGAGAGCAACTGCCGTCCGACGCATGTAGCCACCGTAGGTTCCTTGGCCCTCATGGGCCACACTGACGACGTGTCGACCCCCATCCTGCGTCCAGGGATAAAGACGTTCAAACCACGACGCAGCCGAATCACGCCCCGCCAGCAGCAGGCGCTCGCCCACGCAGGCCCCTGCCTACTGACCGAGGAGACGCTCGACGACGCGTGGGCTTCCGACTCACCGGTCATTGTGGACATCGGATTCGGATCAGGCGAACCGGTTGCAGCCATGGCACGCACCTTTCCCGAGCAAATCATTCTGGCCGTCGACGTGCACACACCCGGCGTCGGGGACCTGCTCGATCGCTGTCGAGTCGAGGAGATCGACAACGTCTTCATCATCGAAGCCGATGCCCTCGAACTCTTGCCCGCCATCCCCGGCCCCGTATCGGGTGTGCGGACCTATTTCCCTGACCCGTGGCCGAAGTCCCGACACCACAAAAGACGCTTCGTGCAAACCCCGGTCATCGACGCCGTCGCCGAGCGTGTCATCGAAGGCGGCTTCTGGCACCTAGCGACGGACTGGGCCGAGTATGCGGAATCCATCTGCGCCGCATTCGACGAGCACACTGCATGGCAGGGCGGAGTGATCCCTCGCCCCGATTGGCGTCCGGTGACGCACTACGAGCGTCGAGCGATTCGCGAGGGAAGGGCCGTGGTCGACATGTGGTTCACCCGAATCTGACTTACCGTGCCTTTATGCGCTTCGTCTTTCCCTTCCTCGCAGCCGCCCTCCTTTCGGCATGCGTGACGGGCTCAACCACCGGCGGGCAGGAAAGCACACAGACACCAGCACAGACCCCCACGCAGACCCCCGCGCAGACCCCCGCGCAGACGCAAGAACCGTCGTCTTCCCCATCACCGTCCAACGAGCCCGCGCCATCGCAGACAGCGCAACCCGAGCAGACACCAACCCAGAATCCGAGCCAGCCGGACGTTCAAGTCGCTGAATGCACACAGGAAACATTCGACGCGACTCGTCAAACAATCGATGGCCAACAAGAGGCTTTTGCGACAGGTGACTTCGCGACGGCCCGATCCTTTGCATCGCAGTCGTTCCAAAGCTCGGTGAGCGTTGAACAGTTCCAGGAAATCATCGTCGGCACCTACCCGTTCTTGGTCGACAGCCCGGAACTCGCTTTCCCTGAGTGCCAACAAGAAACAGACACCGTGCTGATGAGGGTCGAGGTAGACGGCTCACCATCAGTCATCATGATCTATCGGCTCGTTCTCGAAGATGACGGCTGGTTCATCGATGGAGCGTCCATTGCGGGAACCCGCGAAGACGTCGATGTCTGAGGCAATCCAGCCAAACTGCGCCATCGCAGGCTCGGGCGCTTAGGTCCGCAGCGTTGATTCGATCGCCCGATGCGCTTGACGTAGTGCCTCCCGCTCATCGTCGGCGACCTCGGTGCTGACCGTCTGCGACCACCCGGTCGGGCTGAGTAACACGGGGACGGCCAACGGTCCTCGAAGGTTGTCGAACTCGCCATCGAGGATCACCTGCGCGGGGATGGCCACCTGCTCTCCATGCACGAGAAAGCCCACGACGTCGACTACTGCGTGCGCCGTGGCGAGCTCTGTCGTGCGACCGGCGGTGAAGTGGGTGAAGAACGGCTTGACGGCCGCCCGAATGTCCGGAGGTTGCCCCTGGATGAACTCGAAGGCTCCGTGCACGTCGTGAGCATTTACCAACTCCAGTGCGCGCGATCGAACCTCGGGTATTTCTCTACTCAAGTCCGCAAGTGATCGTCCTTCGCGCGCCCGCCCGATGATGTCGGCCAGCTTCTGCTTGCTTACCCCGCGGGCATGGATCCCCGACCAGATCGGTACCAGGTGGTCCCCGTGCTGCCCCCACATCTGGGCGGACACCATGGGCCGACGTACCCCCAGGTCGGCGGCGAGCTCGCGCCGGAAACGGAGGGAATCAGACCAGGCCGCGGCGCCGATCAATCGATGTCGAGGGACGACGGATGCCAACGACTGCACGGCGAGTTCGACGGGGTTCGATTGCACCACGACGGTGACGTCACCTGTCATTCGCCCAACACCGGTAGCGACATCATCGAAGATCCGGTGATTCGTCGCCGCCAAAGCAGCACGGTCGGTGGTCTCACGTGTAACCGTGGCGCCAGCCATCATGACGACAACGTCAGCACCCGTATCGCCGACATCGGTGCCCACGTGAATCGCCGGAGCCGCGTCGGCGAACGCGTCGTACAGGTCCGCCCGCAATCCCCACAGTTCCGACTCGTGGGCCCCACCCGCGTGACCCACGAGGTGGAGGTTCGCGTCTTCGGACAGCAAGGAACGCTCGACCATCTGGGCAGCGACCTGGCGACCGCAACTGCCCGTCGCGCCGACGATGGCGACGTTCATACGCGCAGACTAAAGGTGCGTCGTCGGGCGGAGCGGAAGTCCGGCGGCGGAGTAGCAAGCGTCGATGAATTCCGCCTGCACAACCGCGTCGTCCGCGTCGCTGAAGATAGGTGTCCCGTTTCGGAGGTAATCGGCGAAGGCTTCAAGTTGATAGGTGTAGCTCGTCTTCGTCCCCAACTCCTCGACACGCTGAACTCCATCGACGGTGACCGTGATGCGGTCATCGAAGGAGGCGACGCAGAAGTTGTGGGCGAACGCCTCACCTGAGGTGCCGGTGATTCTCATGGTGAAGTCCATCTCCGGAACGACGAAGCTCGACTCGAATCGCGCCGTGAGTCCCGAGGGATACCTGATGGTGGCTTCTAGTTGCTCGTCCACACCACCGGAGCCGGGACGCTCGACAGCCGTCGCCGCCACCAGTGACGGCTCTCCGCCACCCAGGTCGCGCAGGCTTCTGAGCCCGTGGATCGCGTAACAACCCACGTCCATCGTCGCCCCTCCAGCGAGGTCGAAGTCCCAGCGAGGGTCGGTTGGATCGGTGTTCGGGAAGGACATGTGAACGTCGATGTTCGCAAGGTCACCTAATTCACCCGAGCTCGCCAACTCGAGCATCCGCTTCATGACGGGGTGGTACCGGTAGTGGAATGCCTCCATGAACTTCACACCGGAAGCGTTCACGGCGTCTCGAACGTCGCGGGCCTCGGAGGCGTTGCTGGCCGAGGGTTTTTCACTCAAGACGTGCTTGCCGGCTGCGATCGCTCGGAGGTTCCACGGCCCATGCAAACCGTTCGGAAGAGGGTTGTAGATCGCCTCGACCTCCGGGTCGTCGATCACTTCTTGATAGGAGTCCACGACTCGTTCGATGTTTCCGTTCTGAGCGAATTGCTCGGCTCGGTTCCGATCGCGGGCGGCGACCGCCACCAATCGATGTCCGGTGTTGCGTGCGGGTTCGATGATGGCCTTGTCGCTGATGCGCGCGGCTCCCAGAACTCCGATTCGTAATGGCTCCATGGGGTGAACCCTAAACTTGCTGCCACAGCCCACGACCGCGGGAGTTGTCATGTCGAGCTACCGAGGCAGGTTAGCCAGCCTCATTCGATTCGATCTCTCCAAGGCCGACTGGCCCGATGCCCTGCGGGCCGCAGTGGTCATCGCCATCGTGACGGCCATCCCCATTGTCAACGGCGACTGGACTCTTGCCATCCCCTTGCATATTGGGGCTGTTTTCGTTGCGGTGAGCGAAGCGGGGCAACCGTTCGGCCAGCGGTGGCGAACGATGCTGTGGACCACCGCGGCGCTGATAGCGGCTACCTTCGTGGGCCATGCCGTCTCCGATTGGGCCATCGTCGCCATCGCTCTGACCGCGCCCGTTGCATTCGCGTGCGGGGCCATCGGTAGTAAGAGCGCACGCGCTGCCCTCGGTGGCATGTTCACCCTGGTGACGTTCACCATCTACATCGGAATGCCCGTTCCAGTCCAGGACGCAGGAGCTTCGGTCCTCTTGATCGGTTTAGGCGGTTTCGCTCAGACCGTCGCTGCGGTGGCGATGGGTATTGCTCGCGGCCAACACCGGGGAACGTGGACGATCGAACGATGGGCATCGGGGTGGGATCGGACTTTTATTCTGCACGGGGTTCGCCTCGCGATCGTCATGGTCATCGCCACCGCGATCTCGGAGGCGGCATCACTTCCGCATCCCTACTGGTTACCCATGACGGTGGCCTTCATGTGCAAGCCGGACCGCGACGGCACCGTGGACCGGGTCATCCACCGACTGGCCGGAACATGCGTCGGCCTTGTCATCATGTGGGCTTTCGACGTCGCCCTGTCGCCGAGTGCCGAAGTATTCCTCTTCGTCAGCCTGCTCGGGGCCACCATTTTTGTCGCCTTCAGCCGAGTCAACTACGCGGTCGCCGTCACCGGCGTGACCATCTGGATCGTCGGTGTGCTCGGCGCTGTGGGAGACCCGGTCGCCAGCACCATGGACCTCCGGCTTATTGCCACGGCGATGGCGGCCGTCCTGGTGCTGGCCGCCTTCTTTGTTCCGACTCGACATACTCAGCAGTCAACCCGCGGCGTTGCCGGCGCATAGGCCAAGCGGAACTCCGATGACGTCTGTGGTGGAGGTGCCGGGAATCGAACCCGGGTCCGTGCAGGATCCTTCCGTTCTTCTACGTGCGTAGCCGTGCTGTCGCTGTCTCGGCCCCCGCGCTTTGTACGGCACTTCGCGGTGGCGGCCCAGTCACTGTCTGGTTTTCCGCCCGCTCCCGTGACCGGAGCGATTGGTGAGTCCCCTAACGACGTCAGGCCCCAATTCGGGGACGCATTGGGCTGACGGCAGATTTAAAGCTTAGGCCGCGAGGGCGTAAGCGTCTGCAGACTGCGTCTTTTTGGCAGTTATTTGTTTCCCAGGATGTTTAACGAGATCACCTGAGCTTCTCG
>Ga0255761_10001062_pt1 | contig 25427 bp, 34 predicted proteins | sample 071ome_29_FD_179961 | JGI IMG/M metagenome (GOLD analysis project Ga0255761, IMG submission 179961) | Coastal salt marsh microbial communities from the Groves Creek Marsh, Skidaway Island, Georgia - 071407BT metaG (version 2) | ecosystem: Environmental > Aquatic > Marine > Intertidal zone >... | reverse complement strand
TTGAACAAGGCTGCGATGGAAAGGGTAGACAACATCGAGAAAACTGCAAATGATGCAACTGCTCAAATAGGCATCATACTTGCCCATTACGATTCAGAAGTTAAATTTAGAAAAATGCTTGAGAACCAAGTAAACGATCTTTCAAAGAAGATTGACGGGAATGGCAGATCCTCAATGATTACAGAGATTGAACTATTAAAGCAAAAGCTTGAAGTCATTGAAGCTGAGGTTAGAAAGATTTCTGAAAAAAGCTCTGAATAACCGACTATTCTTATATGAAGACTACATATAAGAAAATTGTTGAAATTCACGATCTCTATAGAAAGTTACTTGAAATGCCTATGCGCGCTGGAACCGCCAGGGATTTTGTTAAACATTTTTCAGAACTTACTAATTGCTATGAAAAAATAGCTGAAAAACAATCTGAAATCTTTGAAAAATATGGTTCCACCAAGGAAGATGGAACATTTCATATAGAAACAGATCGTAAAGAAAAGGCTGGAAAAGAATTTGAAGTTTTTTTAGAACAAGAAATTGATCTAGAAGGTTTTCCTATCTCTGTAATAGATGATGAATTACAATTAACTCCTATGGATATAATTAGGCTCAAGGAATTTATTGATTTTATGCCTCCTTGTTGAGTCTTTATTATTCAAGTTCTCCCGCTGCCTCTTTCCAGCCTTGTCCCCATTCCACCCATTCAAAAGAAAATTGCTCGTATGGATTTGAAGAAAAGCTTTTCATATCACACCAAGCTTTAAATCCTTCTTCAAATTCATGTGAAGAGTGATCGTTCATATTTGTATCTTTATCCATTTTATTTGTTTTTCCTAAAAGGCTGGTCTAATAATAAGTTGATGAATTTCATAATTTCCCTGTAAACCCTACTAGAAGAACTAGCTCCAAATCTTTCAGGTATTTCTTTTTTAATCCATTCACGCAAGTCTGTGCCAAACTCGATGCTTCTTGAGTTCATATCGCAAACCATTTCTGCTAAATATTCAGAGGGCATTGATTTAATGTCCCCCCAATATTCAGGATGGTGCATATTGCCTTTTTGATGTTGGTCTAATGCTTCTAAGAATTTGGCCTTTTGATCTGCACTGTCTTTACATGAGCCCTCTTTTATTAAATCAGGCGTTCTTAGATATTTCCACTCTATGCCCTCAAATTTAGAGAGATCGTGTTTATAGCTATTTTTAAGGAGCTTAAAACCGACATCATAAGTGTCGGGGTCTTCCATTAGCTTTTTTGCTAATTTCTTACATCCTTTTTGGACATTCTCTATATGCCCCTGGATGACCTCTAGATGCCTTTCGTCCTTGCTGGCTTCTGCTAATTCTTCCTGAATTTCTTTTTTAATTTGTTCTACTACTTGTTTTTTATTTTCAGTCATAGTACTCTCTCTGTAAGCGGATTATGTACTATAGTAATCATATCCCATTTCGTTAAAAGAAATAATTAATTTTGAATTAAAAAGAATTTAAAAGTTATTTTTTCCATTATAGAATTGCACTTATTATTTAGACCAACAATGTTTTTATTGATTTCCTTCATAGCCTCATCAAATGCAAAGCACATTACATGATCTGGTAATGTGCTGTCAAAAATTCTATTATCTAAAATGTCTGTTTGCCTTCTGACAATCTGCATGTCTCTTTTCAATTCTTCAAGTTTTAAATAACATCTGTTATATTCATGCTCATCAAAGTATCTATATGAAGTTTTCAAGTTGTCTAAATTGCAATCAATGAAATCTACTAATTTATCATATAACATATTGAGTTCTGCGATATAGTCTAGCATTTCCCCTATTGAATTACAATTCTTTATATTTATTACTTGTGGCTGTTTCATCATGATAGCAACCCTTCCTTTATCAACTAATAATCCCGCTCTGATTTGTTTGAGCGGCTTTTTCTAGTGCGCTCAAATCTGCTGCAGTCGCGGGAATGATTTGATTTTGTTGTTGTTCTTGTTCTTTTTTAATTTTTTCTTCTAGATCGGCGAGGGCTTCTTGTAATTGGGCTTCGTAATTGCCTGCTACTTCTTCTAAGCTTTCTCCCGAAATAACGAAGTGGAAGGGCACTTCTTCGACCCCAAAGGGCGTCTGTCTAGGCAGTCTTGCGACTCCCCACCACATGACTTCTGCTCCATTTTTAATTCTTTCTGCATCTTCTTCTGTGACTTGATCGTTGTTTACTTCAAAGTCTTTTTCAGATACTTTTGTCCATTTTTCTAGAACAATGCCATTGTCTAGGCGATATTCTTTTTTCTCTCTAATGGGTACTGTTACAGTAATTGTTTCGATCTTGTCTTCTGTCGCTTCAACGCTCATAAAAATCTCCTTTGGTTCTTTAAACCTTACATATTATTATATCAGTTATTGAGCATAAGTAAAATGATTAACTACAATTCATTTTATTCTTCTTTATTTTTGACGGCTTTAATTGCTTGCCTGATAATAGGCGTAATTTTATTCCATTTTTTAGCATAAATTTTATTTAATTTATTTATTTCCTCACAGTATTTTTTTGTTTCATCAAAACTATTTGTGTCTGAATCTATCATAGCGTCATATATATCAATTTTCCTTAACACTATTTGACAATTTCTTATAGTTTCTTCAATTTTTTCTGCTAAATCATGAAATTCTTCGTTGTCCATCAAAGAAGGGTGGAGAATATTTTTAGGACAAATCGTTTTTTGTAATAACTTAGTATTTTTTCTTACTTTAATATACTTATATACTTGTTCGTCAACCCAAGCGTCAAGCCCTGAGTAATCATTAATTGAACTTAAATCATCCATAATTAACTTCTCTAAAAAGCGTAATTATATATTGAGTTCAATAGGTTTTAATTCCTTTATTTATAGAGTTCGGAATATGAATCATCCTTCCATTTTTTATCTAATTCTTTAATGTGTTTTTCGTTCCAGTCATGACCCTCTTTTAATTCATTTAAATCAATTTCTTTTCCAAGCTTAACATCATCATATGATACGTCTTCTTTGTTATATTTTCCTATGCCCTCGAAAACTTTAATCCCCTTGATTTCTGAGGGGTTAAAAATGACTATTTCATCAGAATCCCAACAGTCATGAGTGTATTGTCCCCATCCTGAAAAGTTATATCTTTGCAGTAGAAAACGAGCATTTTCCATGTATGAAGTATCGCCTTTTCCTTTACAGTCCCACCATGACGTTAAATCTTTTTTTCTTTGTTTTTCTCTTTCTTTTTCTTCTTGTACTCCCCAGTAATTTACAAGATTAATAACTTCATTTTTAGTAAGCTTTTTATTTTTAGGGATAAACTTAGAAACTTTGTAGTTACGATTAACAATTCTTTTATCAAACTCTTTTTTAAGATATTTGATTACTTTTTCATCATATTCTTTTTTAGTCCAAAAGATAGGATTTGCGAGCTTTACTTCACATTGTACTAGGCAGGGTTTATTTGGAGTGTCAGGAGTTCCCTTACTGCAGGCCATATCATACGCATAGTCTAGATTGTCTGTGACATAGATGCCTTCGCCTTTTACTCCTCCTCTACCGAAATAATTTACTAGTCTAAAGCCTTCTTTTAATATCCGATAGGCTGAATAATAACTTGTTCCATGGTAGTAATTTTTCATTCTTTTGCTGTCTAATTTTTTGGTATTAAATTTGGTGGAGGAGAAATAAAGAAGTTAAATTCTCCCTTTTCAGAATGAGAATCATAATTTTCTCTATTCCCTTCCCTACCTTGGGCCTTGCCTTCTTTTCCTGACGGTTTACCTTGTTGCATTTTTCCATCTATAGGCAATCCATTATTTCCCATAATCATTTTTTGTATTTGTCTAGACTGTTCATGAGCTTCACGAGAATAATCTATCTCAATTAGCCTTGTTAGCTCTGGAGTGTTATATTCTAATAAATTAAATCTGTCATCATTTTTATATCTTATAAAGTAATATACTTTGCCTTCAATGCCAGTAGAAGGATTAGGTTCAATGGCACTTGCCCATATTATTCTTATTTCTTCATTTAATGGCATTTCTTCTTTTTGTGCAGGCCAGCCAAAAAAGCTAGGCATAGATACAATAATAGAAGCGGCAATTGTTCCAGTTAAAGTAATTACAATAAACTTTATTATAAACTTGCCCTTGCTTGTTATGGCGAACCATGATATTAAACATGTCAAGAGCAACAAAATTATAGGTATTGCTATGAATAGGCTTATCATCACTCAGAAGCTCCTATTAATTGTATTGGCAACTCACTTGTAGAAACTAAGTCACCATTTTCATTTAGAGTAAATCTTACTGCCGTTTCCTCTTGTCCCTTCTCTTCCAAAACAAGTTCTTTTTGATATATAATAGAGTAAGGATTTAATTTCTCAACAGTTACAGTAACATTGCAGGGCAGATCGCTATTTTTGGAATACATATGAGTATTGACAATGTATTCTCCTGCAACTACGCCCCTGATTGTAACAACTTCCTTATTTTCTTTTATGACTATTTTTTTTCCATTTGGCAATCTAATTGTGTCAGTAGCTTGACCTAAATCATCTCTGTCTAGATTCATTAGTTCTGTTTCTCGACTCGTATAAGCCACAACCCTATTTAAAGGATCACGAACATAAGCATCTACATCGTCAATTATCTCTTGATCCCATTCTACATAGATAATTACTTCTGCATTAGATTGAATTTCATGTCTTTTTTCACTTTTGATTAAAAGGATGGCGATAATAAGTAGGACAAAGAATCCCATAACCATAATGAGAAACATGTCGAGCATGGCAGTTAATGATCCAGATTTATTTAATTTCATTTTGAATTACCTTTGTATGATCTTCTGCTTTTAATAGCCTGATAAAGATAGAAATATTGTATTCTTATTAATACGGCGCAGATTAGGCCTACCAACGTTGTATAAAGAGCTGTCCCCATGCCCCTGCTTAGCTCTGCTATCATTATCTTTGTTTGTTCTGTATTCGTAAAGTCAATGTTTTCTAGACCACTAGCCATCATTATAATAAAACCTATGATTGTACCAATCATGCCAATTGACAAGCATATTTCAGCCCAAAACCATCCTGGCTGCAATGATTTAAGGATTTGCTTCTTTGTGTTGTTCATCTTCTTGCCGTTAGAATAAATATCTTTATCATATTGACATGTAAGAATACCGCATCTTATTGATAATGATAAATATATAAGCAGAATAACGAAAGACAATTTGCTTATGTCGGCATAGAATAGTGTCTCGAAAAAACCTAGCCACCCCACTAAAAAACACAGCCCTCCAACGCCGATAGTAAAAACCCACCATCTTAAAAACGTATAAAATTTACTGTCTTTCATTTTGTTTCCTCGTTAAAATTAATGCCATTTACAATTCTAAAGTCTGGCTCTTCCTTGTCAGCAACTAAGGTCCAAACATTCAATACTTCTTTTTTCTTATCTACAATAATTTTGGCATAAGCTCCATAAGGAGCTAGGCCTTCAACCTTACATCCTAACATGTCAGGCCTAACAATCTCTATTTCATCATCAGACTTTTTTACTTTCATAGGGTACATGAGCCTAAGAAATTCTTTGAGCGGCACGGGTTTTTTTGCTTTTTTGACTTTTACTGTTTCTTGTTTTTCTTCGCTCATTTTTCTGCCTTTTTAAATTTCATGAATCTATATTTAGATTCTTTGTGATAGTCTAATATTTCATCCGTTTTATCTCTAAAATGTTTTTCTCTTAAAAATGAATTGCGGTAATCTTTTTCATCGCCAAACCAGTCTCCCTCATCGAAAACTACTTGATCCCTCACAAGTTGCCTTGGAACATTATAAACATATTCCATATAAGGCTTATCAATTCTCAGGTCAAAATTATTTTTGTAAATCATGCGTTCCGACCATGCAGATGAATGTGTACTAGTTATAACAGGAAAGAAGCATTTTGTCAAGTTCTGATTTAATAATATGTGAAACCAACAAAAAGTGCTGTGAGAGCCTATAACATATTTGAAATTTAAAGCAGTCTTAAATTGGCATAAGTAATGCTCATCTATATAGATAGGGTTATAAGGGGCGAAATTTTCCATAAAAGGATCATTAAAATCGTCGCTTACGATGTATAAATTGTCATAGTCAATTAAATTACTTTCTAAAATAGACTTATAGTATTCAAATGGTAAATTGACTCGTTTTGTAATAAAATCACCATTTCTAACACTGATTAATAGGTCTTTGTCTCCTATGTCATGTGTTGTTTTGATGCTCTTGTCTAGTTGAAACCATTCACAAGCTTTATCTAGATTGTTTTCATAGTAGTCTCGATAGTTGTAGCCATAAAAATGGTTTAATGCAACACCTTTTTCTTCAGACTTTGCTATTCCTACCGCTTCGCTAATTAAAGCATAAGACATCATTTCATCTGGAAAGGTTTTTAGCTTAGAGAATCTTAATCCAGAGACTTTGTCTTTAGTTCTAGGGAACCCTTCAATAGGCTCCATTTCAAACTCTAACCCATGCTCTTCTGCTAACAGTCTAGCAGCAAAGTATTGGAAAAGATAATTGCCCAAATTGCCTGCGTAAGAATTTTTAATCATCGGTATTTTCTAGGTCTTTGGTCATTTCTCTAAGTATTTCATCGCCCTCAGCTTCTAGTTGTTGGTTCTGATCTTTTATGATTTGATTGATCTCTTTGCCAATTTCAGTGGGCATAAATTGTGGAAGTAAAAAACCATCTTCATCATCCATAATAATTTTCAGAACATCTTTCTGAACTAAACTAATTAATTCTTGATTCAATCGGCTTTGCAGAGCCCAGGATATCAAAGCAGTCTCTTCCTCTTGTGTAGGCTCTCTTTCCAGGCCTTCTCTTAAAGCCTCAATAAGCTTCTTTCTTTCTCTGTGATTAAGCAAATCAAAACTAAGTTCTTTTTTCTCGTCCATTATAAATCTCCTAATGTTTAAGCCTATGATACTTCATGGCTTAACACTATTTGCTTTTTCTTCCAATAATTTTTCATAATTTCTTTTTGCTTTTATCTCTTGTGCAACTCTACCTTCTTCACTAAGGCAAAAAGGAAGATCTGGATAATATTCTCTTAATAACATCTCAAGTCTAAAATCAACAGATTTAAATCCACACCCATCTCTATCCAGTCTATGAGTTTCCCATGCTATTCTGTTATAAGGATGAAAGTGGGCCACCTTGATAGGAAGATGGCTTCTCATATATCTCTCTCTGAAGCCAGAACATCCCACATTAAATGTATTATTTACTACAGTAACTCTGTCTTCGTATTTATTTTTAAAAAGATCATTAAGGGTAGGTTCTTCTTTTGCCTCTTGGTTCGCAAGTATTATATCAATGGCTTCTTCTATAATATCTTTTGCTGTAGGCCTCCAAAATATGCTTCCGCCATTAAACTTGGGCTTGCCATAATATGTAGCCCCAACATCTTCAATTAAAAACGGAGGGTCAAATGGAGCATTTTGCCATGCATCAAGGTCGTGCCCCCATATCATTTGCAGTTCATTAAGATGATTGTCAAATGCATATTTCAAAGCGAAAAGCTTCGTTCCAGTTAGACATGTCTTGTTCAGCTCTGTTTTATGAGCTTTAACGCCCATATATTCAAAATCAAAATTAGTAACTATTATTATATCTTTAACAGGCCATCCTATCTCAAGGCTATTATGCACTTGTGCCCTTAAGAGATTTTTTATCTCTTTTGACCTGTGGTCTTCTTTTACGATATTAGCTGCAAGCAGATTTTTCATATTAAACAAATCTCTTCTTCAAAGTTTTTAATTACCTTGTCTTGCCCCCATTCTGCTCTATTCCCTTTTATACGGCCTTTGGCCATTCCCTCAAGCATTTGCAACTCATTTCTAAGCTCACTTAGCTTCCAGTCTTTTATTTTCATACTATCCATTTGATGACTTTTTGATCCAGTATTTGAATAATAATCGCCTCCAAACTGCACAAGGGTGTAGCCCGCCATCCATGCTCTATTTAACAAATCATGATCGTCACGACCATAATCTTCCATCTTTTCGTTATATCCTTTAAGTTCGTCCATGAACTCATGTTTCCAGAAGCCAAGCCTTCCTCTTAACATTCTTCTGCCCTTTGAGAAAATGACTTTTTCTGTAAATTGGTTTGCTAAAACATTTAGATATGCGGCAAAGCCCTTATGGACATAATTATCTGCATCTACATTATTTACCGTGTCTCCAGAGGCTAGTCTAAACGCTAAATTTCTAGACTTAGTCATACTATAGAATTTGGGAGTTGTAGTTTTATAATAAACTACTCTTCCGCTTTCTATGTGGCTCATCATATTGTCTTTCATCCATTGTTCTAAGTCATCTTGACTGTTGTAGTCTAACACTACAAATTCTAGATTGGGATAATCTTTATTGTCTTCTATGTTTTTTGGGAGGGTTTTTTTAAGGTCGAAAGCCCTGTTCATGCATGTCGTGCAAAGAGATATTTTATATTGACTAATTACAGGTTCAGTAATTTTGCCGTCCCAAATTTTTTTCTCGAAATCAAATTTGTGTCTATTATGAATCTCTTGTATTTTGTCTCTATAATACTTTTTTGACTTATGCATTATTATTTCTCTATAAAATCTATTAATCTTTTAACAACTTTTTTTGTGTCAAACTCTAAAGCCATTCTTCTAGAGTTTTTTCCCATAACTTCTATTTCGCTTGGATGCTCCGTAAAGTAAACAACATGGTCCATTAATTCATTTGTGTTCTTAAACAGGAAGCCATTGTTGCCATTTACAATTTGATCCAGATTCCCTCCTTTAGCAGTGGCTATAATGGGACATCCTGACATCATAGCTTCTCCAATTACTCTTGCCCAAGGCTCTTCTCTTCTCCAACAGGGAAAGAAAGTGAAAACATCTATATTGTTTAGGTATTCTCTAATCGATAAAGCATTCTCTTTATAGATGTAAACGTTTTTGATTTTATTGATTTTCTTTGCTACACTATCGTTCATTCCCATAAAGTGGAAGTCAATTCTATTTTCCCCTAATCTTTGGTTTATTTTCTTAATAGATTTTTCCCAATCTGTGTTCCACTTATTGTCTAAGCCTTTTGAATGCATGCCAAAAGATATTTTAGCACTTGATTTTTTCTTAGGAAAGTCCACGGACGTTTTGTCAATAGGAGATTCTAGTTTAATTCTAGGAATGTCTCTAACTAACTCATATCTATCTTGCTTTGTTATTTCATTAAAAAATTTGGAATTGGCTGTAATTATTCTAATATCTTCAAGTTCGCTTTTTAAAGTGTACAAATGTCTAGAGGGGCTGACTATGAAGTTGAATAAAAAAGTCATGTCTCCAATTTTGCTAATATCTATGGAGACATTGTGCCTGGAAGTTAGACCCTGCCAATAATCAAGGTGAGTAAAATGTTTTGCATCTGTATTGATTACAATAATTTTATCCATCAATTCAAAAGCATTTTTACTTTTCTCTTTTGGATGAACTAATAAATTTGAACAAATTTTAACCTCATCAGTGTTAACAAGGGCTTTTACGCTAAGAGGAACATTTCCTTCCGTAAAGAGGAAGGCGTCATGCGAAGTATATTCGGCTATGCCATTTACTAGTTCTATGCATCTGCGCTCTGATCCGCCCAACATTTCTATTTTTGAAAAAACACCTATCTTCATAATTATCCTAGTGTAATAAAATCTTTAGCTTTATCTGGTACGTTGTTTGGTATGGAACTGCCATATTCCAATGCCCCTCCGATATAATATGATTGTATAGCATCGACAACATGTTCTGTCTTTATCATATCTAGGCACTTTGGTATCATTAAATTTCCATCAATTTTATCTTTAGGATAGTCACCTAAAACTGTTATTTCAACGGGTTTAACACAAGTTTTCTCTACATTCTTCTTGTCGTTATCTTTTATTTTAGTACATCTAGACTTCCAGCACCCGCCGTGGTCTGCACACATTAGGGCTCCATTATTGGAAAGATATCTATGATGTGGATACGCCTCCCATTGAGCAGGCTCCCTAGCTCCTGCCACAATAACTCCCGCTCTGTTTTTAGGCCTTCCATGTTTTATCGGAACCGCCGCTGCTGCATGCATGCCGAAAGACACAGGCCCAAGAACTCCAACAGAGTGGTATACCAATCTGATTAGTTGTCGCAAGTCTGTTTTTCCAACTAAATTAATGCAGTTTTTCAAAGGTGTATGCCAATGCTTTTCTTCTCCAACTTGAACAAAGGTAATTTTACCCCTAAAAGCGTCTATTACTTCTTGATATCTATCTGGATGCCACCACTTTGCAGTGAAATCGTATTTTCCGCCAGCAAAAATAAGCCAGAAATCATCTTTAATTCCCATTTCTTCAATTTGGCTAATCCAAGATTTTTCTTTACTAGAGATATGTATGTCTCCCTTGAATGCTGTGACTGGAAAATTAAGCCCTAGTTTTTCTTCTAAATGCATTGCAAATCCATGGATGAAATGATATGGCACAGTGTTGCTCTGGTGAATTAATGGATATTCTGCCTTAATAACTGTAACATCAGGGTCTTTTTCATCTAGCTTTGTAAGATATGGGTTGTTGTCCCATATCTTATTACAAGAAGTTCTAACATCTACCTCGATATAGTCGCCATACTTCTTTTTTAAGTCTCTAACGGCAGCAGAAAGCATAAGAATGTCACCAGGACTCATGCTATTCTTTAATATGACTTTTTTAAGAACTTTATTTTTTCTTTTAGAAGTAACAACTTTAGTTTCTTCTTGTTTAACTTCAATTTTTTTCTTCTTTTCTTTGTTCTTTTTCCTGCCACAACCACAACTTTTTTTCTTTTTAACTGCCATTAATCCCAGCCCATGCTATCTGACAATGGTACAAAACCGTCTTTGTTATTTCCTACCCAATTAATTATCGACTCAAATACCATTTCAAAGTCTAATTCAGTTAATTCTTTGTTTTCGTCCCTATTTCCAGTGGCTTGCTGGAAAATGCTGAAAACAATATCTTTTACTTTTTCAGGAATTTCATCTGGGTCTTCACCATTTAATTGCAAAGTATATCCAATAGAAAATTCTGCCCACGTAAGAAAAGCTTCTTGTTCAGGAGTAAATTCTATTTTCTCATTGTCTCTTAGGGGCTCGCCGTATCCATCATCGTAATTATTCATATAACAATCTCCATAAAAGGTTTATAGAGACTATTATATAAATGTCATTGTCACTTTATTGTTTTTTTAAAAAGTAATAAAAACTAGTAAGCAGGATTCTGTTCTATCCTATCATTTAACTATGCACCAACCCGAAACCTAGTTGCTCACCCATCATTGGTTTCTGTTTGGCTTGCACCCTCTGTAGTCCAAACGGCTGTTTTAAGGCCTCCTACATTCTAGCAATGTGCCCTGACTTTCCTCACGATTTCTCGCGCGATAGGTCGGTTTTCTATTAAAGTAAAGATTTTTCAATTAAACTAAATCTAGCATGAATATCAATGCTAATTGTAGACACTATATCGTTTGCATTAGGCTGTGTCAATAGCTTGTCTACAAAAAGGGTTATGTCATTTACAGTTACCGTTCCATCACCATCGAAATCTCCTACTAGATAGTCGTACTGAGGATATTGCAAGCTAAATTCCTCTGGAGTTGACCTTACAGCCTTAAGCATTATAAAGTAGTCGATATCTGTCAGAGTTCCATCTCCATCAAAGTCTCCATAATTAGAACTTTCACTAGAATCGCTAGAGGAAGATTCAGAACTCGTAGAACTGTCGCTACTTGCAGACTCACTAGAGTCGCTACTTTCACTAGACTCTGACTCAGAGCTATTAGAGCTATCGCTGCTTGAGCTAGACACAGAGCTATCACTGGACTCAGAGCTATCACTGGACGAAGAACTTTCGCTGCTATCGCTAGAGTTTGAACTTTCACTAGAAGAAGGAGTCTCGCTAGACGCAGAGCTATCGCTGCTTAGGCTGCTGTCGCTAGATGAAGAACTTTCGCTAGAAGCAGAAGATGTTTCACTTGTAACTACAATGTTCTTTTGCGATTTTGTAATACTTTGATATTGCAGTTGAAGTATTCTATTAGTAGTTGATGTTTCTGGAATGGTTATTTCAATGCTACTATTTTCAACGTTGACTCCAGATGCAATCAAATCTCCCCAGTTTTCATCAAACATATGATAGAAAATTCTTTCTCCCTCTTCGATTCCTGTTGTAGGGACAACAAAAACATCTCCAGGTGCAACAGTGTCAGGGATGCCGCTAATATCGATAAATGGTTCAGGCGATTCAGAGCTATCGCTACTTGCACTTGTTTCACTGGAGTCACTTGATGACTCGCTGCTTGCAGAGCTTTCTACGACTCCATCTGTAGCATATGAATATAAACTATCAGTGGAATATAATTCGTCCCATGACTCTCTATCTAATGCAAATCTTGAGTCAATGTAAAAATTAGCTTTGTTAATATTTTCTGTAGCATCAATTCCACTGTCATCGATGAACTGTTCTACTTTAACTGCATTTGCTATAATGCTTTCTCCTAAAGTAATATAGTTTTCATCTCTAAGCGGGTCGCTGTCGCCAAAAGGAACGCGATAACTAACAACAAATACGTTGCCATTATGCTTGACTAAGTTTGGGTTTCTAACTGTAGTGTAATTGTTATAGCCTATAAAGCTAGAAATTACTTCTACTCCCGTGCTTGCATCGTCTACAATAAAGCTTTTATTATAGAAAGACAAGTTTTCATATTGTCCTTCTGAATCTAAGGCTCTTGGAGAAAGTACAATACCATCATACATTTTAACGCCAGAGGCACCATAGGTCTGAAGGGCACTTCCAATTGTTCCGCCATTTTCAGTAAAATCTTCAAAAGAAGAACATCTATTAAGAAGTACGTTTCTAGTTCCATTTAATTTAACACAACATTGTAGTAGATTACAATTTTCAAACAAAATATTACTACTTGATGCGGCCTCGACAGCTAGAACATCGCAGACTCCCATTGGGTCTTTCATCAAATCGGCCCATGGCAATTTGGGCTCTTGCAAACCAGAATTAAGAAAATCATTTAAGATATTTGTGTATACATTTTCGATACCGATACTTCTTGGGTCAAAATCGATATCCAAGAAAGCAATATTATTCGCCGAAGTTCCTAGGTTGAATGCTTTTTGCGGGAAGGTAATTATAGGTCTAACTCCAGAACCATAGGCTCTAAAAACTATAGGTTTACTGTAAGACTCTCCCCCTTTGTTGAGGGATATTCTATCGACATCCCATTCGTCGCCTCTTCTCAGATTAATAGTAGAACATTGACCATTTGAAATCAATGATATTGCTTTTTCTATTGTAGCAACAGGAGAACTAGAAGAACCGTTGTTGCCATCGCTTCCTGAGTTGCTAACGAATACATCTTTTACTGAACTAGAGAGTTCAAGGTCAGCCCATCCATTTACTAGAGGAAGATCAAAAATATTTGCCATAATTTTTACCCTTAAGTTGTTTTTGTAACATAATCATACATTGCAATGCCGCTGGCAGTTCCTACATTTAAGCTTCTTACACTTCCGAATTGCTTAATATAAAGTAGCTCATGGCAAGCATCCAAGACTTCATCTGGCAGGCCAACTTGTTCCTGGCCAAAGCAAATCAAAGTCTTCTTCTCACTGTTCCAGTCGTGGTTGGAAATATCCTTTGAATTATCTAAATTATCTATCCCGATAATTAAATCAAATTCATCAATTACGTCATTTAGCTCGTTTTCTTCTCTTACATGCTTAAAATGAGTATAATTTTGCGTACCGACCGCAGCGCGTCTATCCCATATTTTTCGGCCATAAATAATGACTTCAGATGCTAAAAAAGCGTTGGCGTTTCTTATTACGGTTCCTAAATTGAAATCGTTGTACAAATTTGAGCAAAGCACAGAATAATTGAATCTTTTCTCATCAAGGTCAGCGAGAATAGCTTCATTTTCCCAGTATTTATAATAGTTCAAAATGTTGCGGTTGTCTTCTTCCATTTCAAATATCATCATTTATGTCGTGGAAATCACCTGCTGAATCCACATGCTTGCCTGTGCCATAAAGAGCCTTGACTCTATCAATGTATTGCTGTGTTTTTATTTTGCACATACGAATATCTTTTTTCCATTTGCCAGTTTTTCCCCATTTACAGATTACTCCCTCTCGTAGATTGTAATCATTTCTTCTGACCGATTTTAGAAATTTTACATCTAGATTGCCTTCATATATTACATCAGGAATGTGTAAATGTCCAAAATTATCAATAAATTCTCTAGGGCCTATCATGCCAACTCTATATATCCAAACATCAAAAAGAACTACATCAAAATCATCATCTAGCTCATGTACGCCTGCAAAACTATTTGATCCAAAAAACTCACCAAATACGGTAAACGAGTCTTTTTTATTATATTCATTATTGTCTCTAAATATTCGCTCAAGACTCTCGCCGTATTTATTTAAGAATATGGCTGGGGCCTTCCCCATGTGGGGGTGCGTCTCATCGAGCATCCGTTTTCTTGTGCCAGCCTTGTGCCACCCTCTTTGCTTCGACCACTCGAAACGGACATTGCTCCCATCGAGTTTGTCAAAGGCGATACAACTCTGGTTAGAAAATGCCTTATAATTAGCTATGGATGGAAATTGTTGCATAGTCCTGTATTATATCAAAAGATTTTTTCTTGTCAATCTTTTTTTAGCCAATCAATCTTAATTTCGTCTAAAACTATGTGAGTATCTTCGCAAATTACATCAAACCTTTTTATTTTCAGGTCTTTGTCTATTATAGCAATAATTCTCCATTGATCACCATAATATTTTGTCAAAGCGTTTAGCTCAGGAACTAATCGCTCTTTTTCTGCAAGAAGATTTATCTTGCCTTCGTGTTCTGGGTCACGAAGAAGGGCGTTTAATTTTTTGGCAATAGAAACAGAATCTACCATAATATTATTTACGGCAGATTCTGCTTTTTATCCTCCCTCAAAAATTTATCATTTGCAATTGTAATGTGGAATCTTCTATAGCCTTTCCTGTAGGGCGTCAAGCCCAATTCAACTCTAATATCATTTAATTCTTGTGAAAAAGCATCTAAGACGTAAACATTTTTATAGTATCGAAACATGGGCATGTAGTAAAAACTTATTTCTTTGTCTTTGTATTTTCCCCATGCTTCCATGTTATTTATAGGTTCAATTCCTCCACGGACAATTGTAATGTGTGTAGGGTAACTTTGTTTAACTGTCTTGATGCATTTAGGAATAAGACTTTGGTAATAATTGCCAAAGTCTCGTCCTAATTCAAGAGTAATTTTTCTTTCTATTGGCCCAAATCGTTCGGGCTTTCTAGATTTGTACTCAGTGTATTGGACAGTTCCCGATGAAATCAACACCATCGGATTTGGAGTTTCCATTTCTCGTAGATACTGATTTTTCATGGCTTGCTGTCATTCAACCTTTCCTATAAAAAAAGGGCTTCTCAAGGAAGCCCCATGCCCTCCGAGGGGGATCGAAGGGACTTTACTGACCTGGAGGTCAAAGCGAGATACGGGAATCGAACCCGTTTATCTAGCTTGGAAGGCTAGCGCACCGCCAGTATGCCAATCTCGCATGTTCTACTCTATTATAGTATCTTAGCTGCAAAAGTCAAGAACTTTATATAAAAAAATTCAGCGTAAGATATATCCATTATCTTTTCCCCATTTAAGCCATGCTTTTTGCAGCTTGTCAACTTTTCCGCGATCTTTTTCTTTGAAATAACCTTCATCAATTAAGTTGATATCAGTAATTACTGCTAACGCCAAGCCCCATAATATGCTTCTTTTTTCTTTATAATGTTGAAGAATAAATGGAATACCAATTTCTCCTGTTTCTAGTATTTTTTTGATAGAAGGCATTGCCATCATTTGATGGCAAGATGAAATGCAACTAGTTTCTACATCAGCTTCATTTAATAGTTTTTTATATTCATTGATTTTCATTTTTATCTCTCTTAAAATTGCATAGATATAACTTTTCTTTGCCTATGCTTACCATGCCATCTTTCTTTGCCTCTTCTAATCTAATCATTATACAACACCTTTCATTAGAAATATGCCAATTACAGCAAGTCCGAAGCCAGACCACTGCCAGATTGAAAACTGATTCATTTCACCCATGCCCCATAGTGTGGCATAAAAAGCTATTAAAATCAAAAAATCAAATAACAATCCATCTACAGCTAAATTCTTTGAATATCTAGCAACGATAGGCCATAGCCCAAAGCATTGCAGTGCAAACAATGCAAATACAAACTTCCAGCCGTCCTTGGCGTAGACAGAAAGCCAAGAGTTGACTGAGTACATCAATAAAACAGCAGGTATCCACCAATAATATAACATATTTTTCCTTTGTCATTATTGTACGAAGGATTTTATCACTTTTCAATGAAAATATATATATGAATTGGTATCAAAAACAACTTTATTTAGAAGCTTCAAGAAAGTTGCCCACAATAGGCTACAGGGAACTTTCTAAGTTTATGCAAGCATTGGGATACGAACATGTTTCAACGAAAGGCGACCATCAGAAATGGAAGCAAAATAACACTGGCCAAGTAGTTACCATAGTAGCTCCTTCGGCCTGGGGCAGCAATAGTAAAAATATACTTGAATATATATTAAAAGGCATGGGAGTTGGCCCTAAAGATTTTGCCGCTCTTTGGAAGAGAAAAGATTTTAGACAAAACCCTGCTGCTTATATTGATGTTAATCAGTTTAACCCTAGTTCAGATACTCAAAACCTTATTAGAACATTTGATGAAAATAACCCTAGACCTGAAGAAAGTCAACCTCAACAACTGGATCCAAATTTACAAGCAGATCCAAATGACCCACATGATTGGCGTCAATACTTGAAGTATAAACCAAATAAATAAAGACTTAGAGCTTACGCATTGCTAAGCCTTTTATTAAGTGGAGCCTACGGATACTGCCTCCGTCTATCGCAACCTTGCAAGGGTCGCTTGTCCCTACTGATCGAAGCCCCATATAAAGATCAAGTTTCGTATTTCTTGTACTGATTACTCAGCCCGTCCCTAATCTTAAAAGCGCCTAGGGGTAATCGAAACCCCATCTCAACTTTGGCAAAGTCGTGTAATAAGCCGTTATACGATAGGCGCTTATTCAGTAATCTATTATAGCAATATCATATTTAAAAGTCAAATTTTTTATTTGGATTTTTCAATAGATCTTCTTAAATCATCAATATTGAAGCCTTCATTTGTGTATGTCCTCAAGACTCCTACTCCATCATCATTAATTAAAATTCGGGGACTAGGAACGTTCCAGAGTATTTCTTCATATGGAACTCCAAGATCTTCTAGCTGTCTTAAAGTGGTGTCCTTGCCATATTTATGATTGTCAGGCCAGTTCTCATCTCCCCTGTAAGTAGTTAGATAGATTTTATAACCTTCGTCAGCCAAAGTCTTTACCGCTTCTATGGAATCGCCAATTGGCGTACCTGTTCCATGATAAAACAGCGTCCCATCTATATCAAAAAACAATGCACCTTTAGAACTATATTGCCCCATAAAATAATACTCCCAAATTAATTTCAGGAGCATTATATCATAAAGTTATTCACTTGTCAAGTCTATTTAACCACTTCATCTGTCCAAATCATAGCTGGGTGTTCATGAATATTTGAATAGCTAGGGTTCTTATATAATGCTGGCTCAAACGGCTCTTGCCATCCTAGCTTGCATTTTCTGAATACAATATTTTTGCATTCTTCATCTTTTAGGTTTCTGAATCTAGCACCACCTATAAGATCCGTATTCTGCATAAACAAGTTTTCAACTTTACCACTTATTTGCATAGAAGACCATCCTGGGAAATTTCCTTTAACGTCTACAAACGCGGTATTCTCAATTTCCCCTCCAGCAAATCCTTGTGCTTGAACATTGTCAAAGTTACAATTGTGGAATATGACATTATTCTGTATCCATGTATTTGCAAAATCTAATAAGTCAGGGTGGAAATGCTCCTCTGGTCGAACAAGATCTTTAACGGAAGTTCCAGTAACTAGACCGAATGCTCGGAACACATCTTCATATACATCATAAATTTCACAGTTTCGGCACAGTAACTGTCCAGAAGACCCATGGAAGACTACTTTTAGTTTTGTAAATTTGGAATCAGTAGCGAATGTTTTGTCCCAATTATGGTTCATCCAGCGAGATCTATCTACTGGTCCGTTTCCAATAACCATACACTTGTCATACCAGAACCATGAGTTTTTACCTTCGCCCTGTGCGCCGTAGGCAAACTCGTCATCTGCCCCACCGATCTTGATAGTTAATCCTTCAAACTTATATCTTCCGCCCCAGAATCTAGTTCCGCCAACTATTCTACAACTATCTTGCGAGACTCCATCTTCTGGTTTAAACACAAGCCAGCCGTCATGAGGTGGTTTGTGAGTATCTTCTAGCACGGCCAAATCGTGATCACCAGAGGGCAATTGAACAATTTTTCCTGGGTCGTTTTTAAATAGCCTGATAGAATTATGAACAAAAGTTTTGCCGTTCTTAGGGTAGCAAACAGCTTTAATTTGTAATTCATTTTCAGAATATTTACTGCCATCTAAAGTAACAAAATATTCTTCTACATTTGTTCTTGGGTTTACAGATCTTTCAGATATAGAAATCCATGGTCCATTATTTAGCGAGAATTCAACCCTGTCCATGCCATGAGAATGAAATGCTACTACGCCCACATGGAATATCCCATCTCCGATTCCTTGGTCTGGAATCAAGTTCCATCTAGATATCACTAAGGCATCACTTGCTGATGCGTCCCCCACTTGTTTGGAATTTTCTTCGGGGAATTTGATATTACCACCAGATTCAAGTACTAATTTTTTTTTGGGGTATCGTCTATAACTATTGCTCCAGGTCTTTCTATTTGTCCTGTAAATATGCAATTCTTAAATGTTGTACCTGTTGCGTCGTGGAAGGCCACAGAGTGATGCCCAGTTCCAGGGTATTGATAGTGTCTAACATCTTCAAACCAAGAGTTTTTAACATCATATCCTCTAAGCCCCATAGTTGGGAATGGCGACTCTTCTGTCCCACAATAAATACTTCTCCAATATATGTCTGTTATACCCGTAGACACCCATTGGGCTAGATCTGCGTGACCTCCTGGTTCGTGATTGAAACTAGTAATAGATACATTTATTACATCCCCAGTATAATTTTGGAATGGATCTTCTCTTTGCTTTCTAAATTCAGAGTTAATAACTGCACCGCCAAAGTTAGCGTGCGAATTTAAGTCTACTATAGTGTGCCTAAATCCTTCAAAAACACATCGATCTGCATACAGGTCTTGAAGTGCATAGAAAATAGTGTTTGCACCATAACTAATTAAATGACAGTTCTCAATCCATAATTTGTCATCGGAGCTTTTTCCGCGAACAGCATTGAATTCCCATCCAATTTTAAGCTTAGGAACCTCAAGTTTAACCCATCCAGAAAATTCAATATTATTGAATGGATATGACTCGTCACCTCGAACAACAAGCCATGATCCGCTTGTGTGGTTTTTTAGCTTATTTTTAAGGTCTGGATCAGTTGCCGAAATAACTTGTGATATATTATCTGGTTGCGGAGGACGTTGATGTTCTCTTACATCCGTCCAAGAAACTAAGTTAATTGGAAGATCAAGATTTAATTCGTTACTGACCGAACTTTCGCTAGAGTTGCTAGATGCAGAACTTTCTACTGGAGTCGAAGAGCTTTCACTGCTTGATGATTCTGAGCTAGAACTGCTTTCAGGGTCTGGTTCTGGGTCGGGGATTTCCTGTGTAATTCTGTATTCAACTTGAGGGTTGTCTATTACGGCTTGGCTAGCTTCGGTGTCAATGAAGACGATCCTTTCGCCATCTGGAATATAGAAGCCCTTATCATACCTAAATAATGTGTTGGGCTTTCCAGGTTTTCCAAACATACAGTCTTTGAATAAAAGATTGCTAGACTCACCCATTAGGTGCAATTGGTGTGCGGCACTGCCCTTGTATAATTCAACATTAATAAATGCGTTGTTAATGCATTGACCTGGGAATATCCCTTGTCCCATATTGAGTTTAAGGGTTACATTTTTCATGTAAGTATTGTTTACATTTCTTGCTTGGAAAAAGTCTGCATGATACGATGTATACTCACTTGTTCTGTCAATTAGTTCTATGCTAATATTCAAGTAAAGACCACTTGTACGGGCGAAGTCCTCAAAGACATGTCCAACTTCCATATTTCTTATCATCTTACCATATTTAGAACCGCTATGAGTTCCAGGGCCTGCTTGTATACCTGTTATATATGAATTTGTAAGGAAGGTGCCTCCCATATTTCTGGTCATGCGGTACATTTTTTCATGTCCATCAAATCTAACATCGTCAGCCCAAATACAGTTTTCGCCTTGAGCATTATTACTACTATACATCCAGTGGCTTGAGTGCATTTTCCAAACTAGGCTTTCATACTTGACATTCCCTTTTCCTGGTCTTAAATTTCCCCACTCGTTTTTTCCAAGAGTAAGAACTACATCTTCTTTAGCAACTCCTGGCTTTGGCTTATATATTAACCATCTGTCTTCTGGGCCAGAAACTCTATCAACTACATGGCTACCTGCGTCAAGAAGTATGTATTCATGATCTAAAGTGCCATTTGGGTTTACGTTTAGTTTAATTATCTCTTCTGCAATTTTAGGGGTGCCTTTTTTAGGATATGCAATTGCCCTAAGTTCAACTAGTTTATCTTCTGTGAATTTAGAAGGATCTAGTATCGCAAAGTACTCTTCTACTTTTGTTCTTGGGTTGTACTTTTCTTCTGATATGGCCACCCAAGGTCCATTGTCTACAGATATTTCAACTCTGTCAATTCCATCTAGATGCGCCGCACAAACTCCTACTTCAAACGGTTCATTTACTATTTGGAATGGAACTACATCCCATCTTGCAACTGCAATCTCATGTGTGTCTCCAATTTGTGCTGGTTGTTCCAGATCTGCATCCCATCCAGACCCAGGAACAAGCACATTGTCTCCAGGAGCAGGTGGCGAGTAACTGCTTTCTGATGAGCTACTTTCAGAAGAAGAACTACTTTCAGGTTCTGGATCGGGAGATACAGAAGAACCACTACTTGCAGAGCTTTCAGAAGAAGAGCTAGATTGTGGAGGGGCAGCTACTCCATTGCCATATATTTCTACAGTAGGTGAGGTTTCTGTATTCATAGAAAACTCTAAGAATGTATTCAATTCACCTTCCACGGTAGGGGAAAATATAATTTCTACTTCACAATAGTCCCCGACTTCCGCTTCGATTTTGTTAAGCTTTACAAAATAGTTTTCAACATCTAGAGTCCAAGCATTATGAAGAGTAAGGGTGTTGGGTCCTTCATTGTAAAGCCTTACAAGTCCACCCTGAACACTATCTCCAACTTCGATATCATTAAACAATTGCCATCCTAAGTTTAAGTTGTCTGAATTGCCAGTATTGTCCCAAACTCTAACTGTTGTTAGTGGTGGAGCAGGAGTTGCAGAAGAACTTTCGCTTGATTGCGAAGAATTACTTGAGCCTGAGCTGTCAGAACTATTGCTACTATCGCTTGATCCAGAACTAGAATTGCTAGAAGAGCTATCGCTTGACAAACTAGAATTGCTAGAAGAACTTTCGCTAGATACACTAGAGTCACTAGAAGAGCTATCGCTTGACAAACTAGAATTGCTAGAAGAGCTATCGCTTGACAAACTAGAATTGCTAGAAGAACTTTCGCTTGACAAACTAGAATTGCTAGAAGAACTTTCGCTAGATAGGATAGATGAAGAAGATTGCAAGTCTTCTAGTTCTTTTCTTAAATACTCATTTTCGTCCAATACTCTTTGGTATTCTGTTTCCATTTCAAAAGTCAAATCTCTGATTTGCTTTGATAGTTCGAAATAATTGCTCATATTATGACCTCAATTAAAATAATAAAAAAACATGGTAAATAATATTTTATATTTACATAGATATGATATTAATTTGCTTTATGCGAAGGATTTTTCCTTTTTATTTACATATAAAAAAGATAAAATAGGTAAGGATAACAAGTTAAGAATTTTCTTCTTTTTCCATTTCTTTTATTATTTCTTTAATATAATAAATGTCATCTCTTGTTTTTTCTAGTTCAAGGAGTGCAGCCACTAAATCTTTATACAGTTCTGCGCGAATAATAACATAATTAGGGAGTTCTTCATCTTTTTTTTCAACAGATAAAAATGCTATATTATTTTCGTTTTGACGAAGCCACTTAAACGATTCAAAAACAAAAGCTTTGCAATCTCTAATGTTGCGTAGGGCAAATATTTTGCCAACAGCACTTACTTGCTTAACAACTACGGATTTTTTCTTTTTTCCAAACATAAATTATATAGCTACAGTATTATATTATTATTCATTTGCTTGCTTTCAGCTCTTCTGGCTTTGTACTTTCGTCTGGAGAATAATCAACCCATAGGTCGATTGAAACCTCATAAAATTCTTTAGTAAATGTAACTCCTGTAATATACTTGTAATTTGGATTGCCTTCTGCCTTCTTTTCTTCTATAATTTCTTCAGCAGACTTTCCAGTTTCATCCATTAGTTCAAAAATTTCTTCTGAAACAGGTTGAGAGATATACCCTTCAGGGGCCATTTTGTCAATTCTCATTCTTGAGTCATGAGCAGGGACATCGTCAATCTCAATAAATCTAACTTTAATATCATTTAATGGAAAACCCTCTCTAGGAACTCCTCCTAGTAGGTGCTGGCGAATTCTATCTGCCAATTTATCTTTGTGCTTATTTTCGATTAAAGTTGCTACCAGACGAGTCCAGGTGTCAAAGGCCTCATATTCCTCAGCGACCTCAGAAGCAACAAGCTCTTGTTGAATTTTCTTTATTTCTTCGCAATAGAATGTGTCTTTAAGATCAAATTTAAGCCAAGTATTGACTTCGTCACTTACTAGAACACCTTTGTTTATCTTAAAATCGCAATCAAAATCAACTGAGTCGTTGTCTTTGATATATACAGCAGAATTAACGATATGCTTTGCTACGGCGTCTGCCGTGTCTTTAGTCAGTAGTTCACTTAGTCCCATAATATACTCCTTTTTTACATAATATGTAATCGGAATAATTATGACATTGAACTACTACAATCTGCCTATATATTTACAATTATCTATTTTTTCTAGATTTTCAACTATGATCTTATTGTGACAGGTTTCAAAATTAGCACAGGTACAGAGTAGGCAGACTTTTTCGTCATGAAATATTCTCTTGAATGATTCTATGCCTTTTTCTAAATTGGCGATTTGAATTGTGCCTTTTTCAAAGTAACGAGAATTACCAAGGCTCTTTTCATGATAATATTCAATGCCATGTAATGGCAATTGCGTTTCTAATGTTTTGCCTTTCCAAAAGACATTAAAACAATTAGGATTAAATCTCGTGTCAAGAACAGCATATATGCCAATCTCTTTCAGTCTTTCTATGAAGTGAGATTGCAATTTGTCTTTGTAGCCAAATGAATAAAGTTCTATCATTTGGGAAGAGGTCTTGTTCTATTTTCTTTATATATTACCATGGGTTGCACAAGGTGTTGTCCATTACCCAAAGCTGAATATCCAGACCCATATGGTTGCCAGCCATTTTGAATCATAAAATTAACAAGTTTTTCAAACTTTTCTGGGTCTTTATTTGCTATCAATTTATATTCAAGTATTTTTTTCATGTTATGTTCCTATTTTCTAGAATTATATCATGAAACATTAGATATGTCAAGTAAAAAAATAAGCGGAAAGCAGAGGACCCGACCCCCAGAGCCTTGCGACTCCGAATCGCTTTCCAGGCGATCTCCCAACCTCAGGGATTTACTTTCCATAAATATTCATCGGAATAAAGCGGATAGTGAGAGGGTCGAACTCTCAAGGCCTTACTAGGGCTCGCTCGTTTTCAAGACGAGTTCCGTCACCAATCGGATTGACTATCCAAAGTTTAAGCGGAGAGTGAGAGGATCGAACTCTCGCCGCGCCCTTTATAGGCGCGGGACGGTTTAGCAAACCGCTGCAACGAACCAACATTTGCCTACTCTCCAAATTGCAATGACGCATGGGGAACTCGAATCCACCTAGTACAAGATTGAAAATCTTGCCGCTCGACCACTTTGCATTATGCGCCGCTATTTACTTTTCAAATGACGGTTACGGGAATCGAACCCGTGGACTTCTGATTGAAAGTCAGAGATTTCTACCAACAGAAACTAAACCGCCGAATTTTAAATGACCCATAGGGGAGTTGAACCCCTGTTTTAAGGTTGAGAACCTCATGTCCTGACCGCTAGACGAATGGGCCAAAAAGTGGGGAGGGTAGGAGTTGAACCTACAAAGGCCGTATTAATCAGCCAGCGGGTGTACACTTCCGCTTCGCTCGCCAATGCCGCCTCCCCAAATTTAGTACCTTGTTCCAACGGGATTTGAACCCGTGTTACCACTTTCAGGGTGGCGTCCTAGACCAGACTAGACGATAGAACTAGTACCAAAGTGGGCCAGGAGGGAATCGAACCCCCAATGTTCACTCATAGAGAACAGATTTACAATCTGTCGCCGCACACGCCAATAGCGACCTCTGACCCAATGTTTATTCACTTGTCAATAAAAAAAAGCGGGAATCTCCTCCGATTCCCGCTCACACTAACCTATTATGTATTAAAGGTTTATGCACACAGGGAAACTACACTCTCTTCGGAGCTTGAACTGGATTCATGATATTCATACGATAAGTTCATTGTAGTTTTCCTTTGTCTCTTTGGGATTCTTTTTTTAGAATCCTGAACTAGGCACAACCTTTGTGCCGTACTCTATTATATCAATTCTATTCTAAAAGTCAAATGGTTTCTTGAGTTTTTTTACATTGACGATAACCACTCTGATAATATGTCCAATTCAGATGAATCAACTATGTTATTTTTGCAAAGTTCTTCATAGACTGTGAGTAAATCTTCTTTTTTGCCTTCCAGTTTTATTGATTGAAGAATGTCTATCAGTTTACTGGTTTGTAGATACATGCTAATTTCAGAATTAAAATCATCTAATAAATTATGCTGATTTCTTTCTTGGTAAAAAACAGGAGAGCATACCGCCATATTTTTTCCTAGCTCCCACAGACATCGTTGTGCCACGTACATTTTCAAAATATCGCAGAATCTAAATGAAACTGTTGAAGGAATGTAAAGTAAATAATAAATACTAGGATCGATCCATAATGTAGCCTGCGTGTTCCCTTGGGTAAAAACATTGTTATCAAGAACAAAGCATTTGTTAT